>JFJP01037458.1_pt1 | contig 39101 bp, 42 predicted proteins | sample 431651 | NCBI WGS metagenome assembly JFJP01 (sample SAMN02602958, study PRJNA72255) | Microbial mat metagenome, whole genome shotgun sequencing project. | biome: fresh water; feature: sink hole; material: water; isolation source: purple microbial (photo- and chemosynthetic) mats found in... | reverse complement strand
ATGTACCGTCTTTGACGTGAGTGGTAGTCACAGTGAATGTGACTGTACATTGAGCTAATTCCTCTTTGATTTCTATTACATCAGGAGTGATGATATATGTAGCTCTACGTTTGCTTTTACCATATGCATTTGATAAAGAGATAGTGCCTACCGGCACTTGTAATAAATCTCTAGCATTATCACCCGTCAAATTAATTCTACCACTGAGTTCTAATTCTCTATTACAGTCCCCTAGAGATATAGGTCCACTAGTTTGTAGTGTCATTTTAATTTCCTTTTATTAGTTATTATCTCATTTTGACATAGCTCTAATGTGTGTGTCCATTTTCTGAACTAAATCCGTGAGCATTTCTACGTCACGAACCACCCCTCTCAATTTCTCTATTTCTTTATTGCTATCAACCAGTGCATGTTTTAATTCCACCACTTCTCTGGCTAATTCAATTACAGACGCTAAAGCAGCGTTGCCGTAAGCTACAGACAATGTTCCGTCATCAGTAACTACCACAGCCTCTGGTAATACCTCATGTAAACTTTGAGCAGATACACCTACTTGTCTTTTTAGAGTATCGACTCTAGTGTACGTACCTGATTGGACTTTACTTAATTTACTTACAAAATTAGTACCTAAATCGAGCCAATCTGTTTTTAGCTTTTCATCTGAATAAGCGGTGACGTCACCTGATGCAATGATGTTACCGTTAACATTTAAATTGCCAGTCATCGTATCGCCAGCTCTGTTAACTGGTGAAAAACCTAACCCTGCGAGAATATTTGCATTATTTAAAACGACTCTACTATTACTAGTGTTAATTAATTCTTCTATTAATACACTAATATCTTTGCCCATCACTTTTAACCCGTCTTGGAAATCGAAAGGTAAGCGATTAGCTGTTCTGATAAGATTATTCATTTATTTTTACTCCAATTAATTAAAAAAATGTTAGACGGTTTCACGATAAATTAATTCAAGAAACTCATTTTTCTTTAGAAAAATGGTATTGTATAATTCTTGAATTCTGGATTTTTCTTCTTCAGTTTGTTTACTTTTTTGGTTAGTAATTACATCCGTAAAACCTGGTGGCAAATCTGGTAATTTAGATAGTGCTTCTTTGACCTCTAAATCTATTTTAACATATGGAGACATTTTCATATCTTCTAAAAAGAAGACATCTACTTCCCATTTCATATCGGTGCCTTCAATTGGGAAGATGTATCTCTTCTTATGCATCCCACAACCGGCTAATACTTTAAATTGTTTGAAAGCATCTTCGCTTGCAATCAACTCAACTTCTTTTTCGCCTTCTTTAACTTTTGTCTTAATAGTTAATACGAAAGAGACAGCACCATCTTCGTCTATTCTACGTATTCTAATTCTACCGCCACCTACATTTTCATGTGACTTAGGTATTTTTATTTCCCACTGTTCTTGTATAGAAAAACTTTCAGCTTTATCTAATATAGTAGGGTCTTCTATCTTAGCATAGAGTACATATTCTTTTTCAATAAATGCTTCACCTGTAGGCTCGTCTTCTTTTACAGGCTCATCTTTATTTTCACCTTCATTTACTACTATTTCTTTTTCAGATTCTTCTAATGACTCCAATGTATATTGGAAAATACCTTTTCTCATATTCACTCCTAAATTTTCACTGTGTATATAATAATACAATTTTAGACACTGCGATATCTATTTTAGTTGTGGCACTAATATCTTGAAATATTTCACTCAAATATTTCCTAATAATAGGTAATGGATTATCAATGCCGTCACAAGATAAGGCAGTTAAGCCAACCAAATCTTGTGAAATTTGATTTATAAAAGTGGAGTCATTCTCATCTAAAAAATCTTTTTTATCTAGCAGATACTGTTTTACATAATCTTCGTATGGTAAACCTATTGATGCAGCTTCAGTGAAAAATTTGTCACAGTATGATGGTTTGTTATTTAATATTAACTCGCGATATCTCATGTAAGCAGCAGCGTGTTTCTTTATCTTTACAGTGTCAACTAAATCACTCTCCACTGCCTTTATTTGATTCTTAAAATTATCTATAAAATTTTCATTGACATCATCTAAAATACTTAAAACTTCCTCTACTGAGAACGTAGTTATCAGATTCATTAATTGGCAAAATTTAACTGCATCAGATTCATCTGACTCAATTATTTTTTCTAATGTGCTTTTATCTGAATAAAATGGTATCTCAAATAAAGCATCTACAATATCTATAGTTTGTGAAACAGTAGCTGTGTCGTTTAAAGTGACACCTTGAATAACTAAGAGGTGATTCAGTAATAAATTTAAATCATTTTGTAAATAGTCCAAAATGACATCAGCACCTGAGCTACTATTACTATTAATGGTACTGTCAAATATATTCATGTAATCAGGAACATTGTACTTATCAAAAATAATAATAGATCTATCAAATAAATCCACTGTTTCATTACTACTAATTTGAGTTAAATAATTTTGTAATTCAGGGTAAATCATAGTTTTCACAATTCATTAAAAAATAATAGATCCGATACAATATTCTGTACCGATATAGTTTATTGGTTTATCAAATTATTGATGAGCCACATAAAAAATTAATAGTTTAGGAGTAGTTAAAATGTCGTCAAGAAAAATATCAAAAGTGCATCAAAGAGTGATGGACAGTAATCGTGTATCATTGAAAGATAGTAAAGCAGAAGAATCACCCAATAACAATTTTTGGGATGATGCGAAAGAGCATTATGTTAAAAGTATAAATGCCATTGCTCAAGTAGAAGGTACTCTTCGGGATACGTTAGTTGGGTTTGTTGGAGATAAAGAAAAACTTAGCCATATCAAAGATGAGAAAGCTTTAGCTGATAACATCGTTATTCTTACAAAAGATATCGAAGAGCATGCAAAAAAACTTAATGATATTTATTCCAAACACTCAGATCGCTCTGGTGGCACAGTGACACCCGATGAACACATGGAGCTTTTACATATTCATGGCGAATATGCTGATGCTTTAGAAGTTTATCAGGCTAACATCATACCGACTGTAGCTTTTATTTTAGAGCAAGTGGGTGCAGCAGAAGAACTTATCATAGCTTCAAATGCAGCTGGAGCTACTGATGTTAATGTTATTACTGATGTTGAAATTAAAGAAACGGTGACGGTGCAATAATGACTGATAATAAAACAAATCCTCAAGAAACATCTAATCAAAACACTGGTGCTAAAGTTGAGAAAGCAGTAGAAGTTAAAAAAGAAAATTTTACTTTACAGGCACCTTATTCAACTGCATTAGAAGATGATTTCAATTACGATAATGAAACTGCTTATCTACCGTCGAATGTAGCTAAAATCACAGAAGCAATTATTAAAGATATCCCTCGAACCCGTCTCGCTGAAACACAGCAAGGTAAAGAGTGGATTGGCGCAGTCAATGCAGGTATGGAGTCAGTAGTTTATGGCAGTGGTCTAGTAAATACTGCTGACCGTGAAAAAGCTGATTTCTTACAAGGTGTAGAATCTGCACAAGGTATTTTAACTGGATCTGCGCCTACATTCAAAACAAAAGAAACTACTAAGTTTACAGGTGAAAGAGCGCGCCTGCGCATTCGTCAAGCTTTAAAATTAGGTGTTATCTTTAACATACCTCTTTGGCATAGCGGTTTTTGGATTCGTGTTAAAGCACCCAGTGAAGGTGATTTATTAGAGTTGTATCGCCAAATCACTTCGGAAAAAATTACATTAGGTAGATCAAGTTATGGGTTATTATTCTCCAATAATACTTCTTATGCTTCGCGTATACTTTTGGATTTCTGCATCGATAACATGTACGAATCGTCTCTTGCTATTAAAGACGGAGACAACATTCGCAAGTATATTAAAACGCCAGATTTACCTATTCTATTTTGGGGTCTTGCATGCAGCGTATATTCTAATGGTTTCCAGTATACTCGTCCTTGCATTTCTGACCCGGAAAAATGTAACCATGTCATCAAAGAAAAATTAGATCTATCTAAATTGCTTTGGACAGACACTTCATCGCTTACCCAGCATCAGATACAACACATGACAAAGCGTCAGCGTGGAAGTATGGAAACAGACAGTCTTAAACGTTATGCAGATGAATTCATTCGCGGTCAAAAGAAAACAATTGCATTATCTGATCAAGTCAACATTACTGTAAAAGTACCATCCGTTGTTGAACATATTGATGCGGGTTATCGCTGGATTAATACTATTGAAGAAAATTACGGTAAAGCTTTAATTCAAGATGAAACAAAACGAGATGATTATTTGTTATCGCAAGGTAAAGCTACAGTGATGCGTCAATATTCACATTTTGTGGAATCTATTGAAGTAGCAGGCGATACCTACGATGATATTGATACAGTGGAAGAAGTGTTAAATGATTTAACAGCAAGTGATAAAATCAGAACAACTTTCATGGATAAAGTTGCAGAGTATCTAGACGATTCAGTTGTATCATTAATTGCCATACCGACATTCACATGTCCTAATTGTGGTGGAGAACAGGTACCCAGTAAAGAACATGTTCATCATCCAAAACTAATTCCATTGGACGTTGTACAAACTTTTTTTACGCTCCTTATAGCACGGCTCAGGAAGATCGAAGCGCGCTAAATAAGGTACATGTCAGTGATCAAAACTTCGGTCTAGAAATTGATGAGGATAGTTTACTTATTAAAGTACTTAAAGAAGTTAAGAAGACAGATTCTATTTCAAGTAAAGCGATATTGCATCAAGCATATGAAAACTCACAAGGTATTCATGATTATATTTCACAAGAAATATATGAGCAAAGTGTGACGGATCCTGAGCTTAAAAGACCACTGTCTTCTGTAGCCTTACATGGACCTGAAGATATATGTACAGGTAGTAAACTATTTGAATTGATTAAACTTTATGCAGATAGAAAAGTGTTTACACATTACGGTTTATCATTGGTAGATTATTTGGATTTACCTCATGATGTCGCATCATTTATAATGATGGATTGTACACAGAGGTTACAAAAAGAATATAACACCACCAGTGATGTGCTGGAATCAATGAATTCAAACAAAAAATAAATCATCGTCCAAATCACACTACACCTTTTAAAGTGTAATGTGATTTGGTATATGATTTATTTTTATGAGACTAGATATCTCATTTGTGGGCACGTGCCCAAGCAACAACACGTTTGGCTTGGCGGCATTTTTGTGCCAAGCCTCGCCGAATACGCCTCTCACTCTTTTCTTCACTACCCAGTTGGGTAGTAGAGATAGCTTGTGATAATGCGATGCGTTCTTCGTAGCTCATGACTTTTCCTTCCGCTGCAATGCAGCATAATAAAACTAATTAGATATATTCCTATACCTATTCAATTTCACTATATGTGACTGAAAAAATCTGGGATACGATTTTAAAGCGTTATTATTTAATATTTAAATATTGTTAAAACCATTAGATAATGGAATTAAAGGCATTTTAGTTATTCTCAAACTAGGTAGTATTAAATTTCTATCACAGTTATTTAACTTCATGTCATTATAATGTTTCTTGGCTAAACGTAAACAGTCCAGTAGTTTTAATTCAGCAACAGCAGCATTGCCGTTAACAACATTGTGATAAATGAGGAAATCATTTTTATTTAAATCGCAATAAAGTTCTGCACCTGTTATGAATTTATAAATTGGTTTTTTTATACCAACGTATGATAAATTTCTTAATGTCTCTGAATTTAAATAAACTGCATGCTCATCAGGTGCGCAAGATAACATGTCCACCATAATTGCATCTAAACATGTGAGTTTAATTGGAACATCTTTGGTAGGTGTACCTTTGTGAAAAATCTGCATTTTAATTTCCTTTTTAATTACATTTGATCATAAATCCATTACTAATCCTACATGGGTCAGTAATGGATTTATAGGTTTAAATAATACGACCACTATAAATATCGCTAAATGTTCTTGCTCTTTTCAAAAGCATTTCCTTTTTAGAAATGTGATACTCTACACTTTTGGGTATATCATCGCAAACAAAATACATAAATTCCACAGGATGATTATCACTTAATTGGCGCAATCTTCCCAGACTTTGAATGTTAGATTGTATACTATTAATATTAGTAGTTAGTATTACATTTGTAAGATCAGGTATATCTACAGCTGTACCACTACTACCGAGGGTCGATACACATATATCAGCTTCCATTAAGTTAGAATAATCATCTTCAGCTACATACCTTCTTACATCAAATTCGCTATATTTGTTATGTAGAAATTCTACAATTTTATCAATTAAATCAATACAATATGCAAATATAAGTAAACGTTTCTTTTCACGTTTTACTTTTAAATACCCAATTTGTATTGTGTAATCAATTAAATTTAAATATCGAGTTAAAGTAGGTACGTACTTTATTACACTCCTCTCAAAAGCGTTATGGCTATAATTGTTAGAGCCGTATTCATTGGTTCTAATGTGCTCCGGTTTATCGAATCTGAAATGTACAGCGTAAGAGTTAATGTATTTTATTAAACCAGAATCTTTATATCTGTCTGATTGTGGGTAAGCTAATGTGTGCATTTTATCTATAAATGGATCATCAGTGACCATTGTTGCAGATAATGCAATTGTGTATTTCACATGAGTATATAGATCTGTTTTGAAACATCCAAAGTAATGTTGATGTAATTCATCTATTAACCTTACACCTATTTTCAAAAATCCAAAAAACTCATAGGGGTAACATGCGTAACCCATATCCAGAGTATCTTCTTGAAATTTCTCATATAGTTTTATCCAATTACTGAAAGTAGTATTACTGATAATGATTGCTTTAGCCGTAACTTTATCTTCTTTAGCTAGCATTAATAATGTCATCAATGATGCACCACCAGCTATTACTAGAATATCATCCTTATCAATATCATAAGTTTTAATGATATCATCAACCCATTTATCAGTATATGCTGGTTTAATTATTACTGCAAACCTTAAACCAATTCTGGATATTGCACTAAGTGCAGATACCGTTTTTCCCTGGCCAGTCATTAGACCTAAAAGTTTATTTCTAGGTTCATCTAGCGCTAACCAGTCTACAATCGGCTCTTGATAATCTCTCAATACCCACATAGGTTTTATGGGTAACTCCACTTCTTGAGCGTCATATTCGTCTTCTATTTCGTGTTCATATTCATCTATTTTACAATTGTTTAGATTAATATGATTTAGGAAATCTTTCAAGTTGTTAATATGAAATCTGAAAGCGTCTCTTTTTTCGCTGGCACTAGCGAATACCTTAACAGGCACTTTAATCATTTTACCTTTTTGAGGCATGTAACCGTACTGAACTAATTTCTTACAGAAAGATAGACATATGTGTTTGCCCTTATCGGTTAATCGGGTAACACTGAAATGTCTACTATATTGAATTATCTTTAAATGTTTTCTGAACATGATTATCCTATATTTTAATAAATAATTGACACTATTAAAATAATCAATTATTTATTAAAATACCAGTTATATATCTATAACCGGTATTTTAAATTATTTAATAAATTTCATTTAATACTTCATTTGGAAGTATGAGTGAATCGAATATGTGCGCAGGTCTATTCGTGTTTATATAATTACTCGGTGCGGAAATAGAATCCTTGTGTCTCTCAAATGCCATAGCTGGTGCGATACTTCTGTTGTTCAATAACAATCTCATCACACCTATACCTGATGACGTCCACGGTTTTGGTAAACTATAGTCTCCATCGTTTGCAGATACCACCATGCTACTATATACCACAATATCTAAAATAGCTAAATTAATAGATAACTTTCTATTTACAAGATCGTGAAATTCAATCAACATAGCTGTGGGTGAAATTACACTATCTCGATAAGTTAAGTCTTTCACAGTAGCTTCTAACATTACAGCAATTTCGCTTTGATGATCACCCATCGAGAAATGTCGCATTGGTAATGATAATAGCGGTAAACTATAATCCCAATTCAGCATGTCTATAGAATATTTATTATCTTTATTAACAGTCCATCCATATGTTTTAATATGTTTGAGGAAGCTGTGTGACATATTAGAAAATCGTTTATTCACACTCACATTTATAGGTACGATATCAGTTCCTTTTGAATCTGATATAACTAAAACTATTGTACTAAATTCAGATACACGTGAAATGTTTAACTTCTTTACATCCGATACTAAATTAATATCAGTAAGTCCAGGTGCGCAAGATGGTTCGATGATTATTGATAATTGTTTATTCTTTAAATCCGGATTTAAATAATATAAATTACCATTTACAGGTGCATTTAAATATTTCTTCTCAAATGGTTTAAGTGATATACCTTCAATGGTAGCACTTCCGTCTAAGTGTTTTGTGGATAAAACAATTTGTGATATTTTCTCGGTCATTGATACACATGCTGCATGGCCTAAGTTGGTCTTAGCAGGTATAGATAACGATGTTTCACCAAAACACACTTCACATACACCATACGGGTCAGGGTGCATGCATCCGGCTACTACTGATCTAATCTTAATAGTTTTACCGATTAAATGATCATCTGTAATTTTAATTATTTTAAGAGAATTGCTATCATCATCAAAATAATATTTACCGCATATGGTTTTTAGATCGTTATCTCTTATCTTAACATTGCCTTCATATTTTGCATCTCTGACACGCCACATTAAGTATTGTGTACTACCGCAATCTACCATGTGTAAATTTTGAACATTCTGGCAAATCAACTGCTGTCTTCTAGAAAAGTATTCGCTTTTCTGTAACGTGTCATTAGAGTAAGCTAAACTTTTAGCAGCTGACCTAGACTCAACCATGCTATCGTGTAAAGATCTAATACCTTGAACATATCCTCGCATGACTGGTTTCTTAAATTGATGCGAATCAATATCTGTCAAGAAACCCCGAGGACCAATACATTGCATTACTTGGTTGATATCGACTATGCTAGATCGTACTGCTTTAGCTAAAGGATTATCCTTGAAATTTTCTCTATCGTTGATTATTTCTTTAATTTCTGAATAAACATTAGATATGGAATCTTGTGTCGGTTTTAAATCAGACATCGCCTTTAACAACTTAGGATGATTCGTTACCTCAATGAAGTCAAGAATGTCAATAGAGGTTACATATTCTTCTAACCTATAAGTTAATTCATTGTAAATGCGATTAGTGATTATGTAAGCTATTTCAGCTAAAGTATCTAACAATTTTACTCTATCTATATTGTCAAACTGATAGGCGTCATAGACTGACCATAAACAATTACCTATAAGTTTCAAATGTGTACTACTGCTTACACGATTATCACCTATTACTGTTTTAAGGTGATGTCTTTTTAGTAGTTGTGTTTTAGGGTATAACCTATGTAATTCCCATGCATAAGAAGAAAAAATACATTCTTTATAATTCGTATGCAAATCACCATCATCAAATCGGCAAATAAACTCACCTGTCAGATTCTCCCATAGTTCTTCGGTTGTATACTTAAGCATCTTTCTAGCGTCAACTATTATCATATTTTTCCTTTTGAAAATAAGTTACAATTTAATAATATATGATCAAATCATTTTAAACTAAATTGTAACTATAAAACAGACACAATGAATGCCCTTTTAAAACCTCTACCAATTAGGTTTGTACGGTTTATATTTAAATGACCAACCTCCAACAGTTGCAAGATGCGTTACTAATGCAAGTGGTTTAGATCCACCATACGGGATAACACTTCTATCAACTAAGTTATCTATGTTAGTAGGATGTTGTGCACTAATGATATTTTTCACCATATGCTTGTGCGTTTTAGGACTGTTATTTCTGTCCATCATTTCAGCTGTAAATTTTTCACCCACATAAGAAGAAAATATTCTCACCTCTGCCTCACCTGCACCCCGCACAGCTTGATTTCTACTTGGCTTAGAAAACTTATCTGATTTTGTTAACTGACTCAGTACTCCAAAATGTGAAAGTTTGCATGATGAAACTGCCGCCCAATCATCGCCAATCTTTTCTAAAAGAATGAAATACATCGATGATACTCTTACCGAATTTTTGGTGATAACACGTTGACCTGAATTACCCACATAAGTTACAGGACCATATACAGGTTTATAAATACCGGATTCAATTTGTTTTACCATGTCCATAGATTCAGGTGGATTATCTGTAGGTAAATAAAGATAAATTCCTTTCTCTATCACTGTCGATAAATACTCGACTGGTGTTTCTTCAATAGCACCAGTTTGACACCAATGAAACATTTTAGGTGAAACTATTTTATAATAACCTAATAGTAATTCAAATGCATTTTTGATGTCCTCAGCTGATCTCTTATTGAGTAAATTAAATGCTTTAGTGGATTTAGTAAATGGTGCTATGTCCAGATTTCTACAAATCATTTTGTGTGTATCTCTACTAGCTGCATTAATATACATTTCATACACTCTACCTAGATTCATACGTGAAACTGTAGAATTTGGATCCATTACTATATCAGCACGATTACCCTCGCTATCTACTGGCATTTCTTCGGGTGACGCTATTTGACAAATCACACCTTTACCACCATGAATATCAGTGAGCTTAAAACCAATGCCAGGTTTTATATCATACTCTATAACAAATTCCACCCTGTAATCATCTAGTGGCGCTTTTCTATATAGCTTACTTACTTTTTGATTACCACCTTCACTTGTAACAGATAAAGCTTCTACAATTAATCTTTGAAACTCAGGTGTAATTTGTAGACTCTCGCCTCTTTCCTTATGGAATTTCCGCCAGAGAGTTACAATTTTTTGATAAAATTGTCTTCTAGCATAATCGTATTTTTGCGCCTGCTTGTCCATATGCACATCAGCGCAATTTGTCTTTGCTAAATCGTGATGAATCTTTATATCTACAATTCTTCCACCAGGACCACCTGCGTAAACTGTATTATCAAATAAAAGATCTACATCCATCGTATCTTTTATACTTTGATCAATTGGAGATAATATATCTGGCTCATAACCTCTTAAGGCCATTAAGATACCATCATCTCTAATACGTTCACCTATATCTGGAAACGATTTATAATTATTTACATCGCCATACAAGTTAAGTGCAAACTTCTTATTGCCCCATTCAACCACTCTGTTTTCATATGTTTTAAAACTTAATTTTGGAAGCACATCTCTGCAAATCAAAACACCGTCTTCAGATGCCGCTGGGTGCGTCATCAATGCCATATTTAATTCGATGCCGTATTTATAACCGCCATCGTCTGTAATATTAGGCGAGTCTAAAAATACCGTATCTTTTGGTATCATTGCACCAATATGTATTTTTTCACACCCACTTTTAGTCATGTACTGAAAACCAAAGTACTGGTGATTAGAACAGTATCTAACTAAGTTTATAATCCCTAACTCTTTTGTATTGATATCTTCATAAACTACAATAGTTTGAGGATTCTCACTGATTGAATCTTGTCCCAATGTAGACCGATATCTTTCAATTATATCGATTATTTCTCCGTCTACTGGCATCTTCACATTGAAAGTATATTTCCCATATTCTCTCTCAATACCAGTTTGTTGTTTTCTTTCAGTTGCCCCATCTACAACTAGCATTTGACCTAAATGCGAACTAGTCATATGTACTCGACCAGAAGAATCGTGCTGTAACCATGGATTAAATCCACATATGGAAACTAATTCAGGATGCAATTCATTGGGCTCTATTTTAACTGGATAGTGATCAGTATCAGTTTGGTCTACATCAATCATTTATTTTTCCTTTTAAATTAAATTAGATGGTACAATTGGTATGCATAGTAGTAATATGTGATTATAAAAAATTAAGAAAGTTTAAGTATATGGACATATATTCATTAACAATTTCATCAGGTAGTGATGTCTTTTATTCAAAAGGATTTATGGATGTGTTAGAGTCGCACCTAAATTATTTTAGAAGCAGTCCTAATTCATACACTATTCAAGTAGATGCTAAGAAATCACATATTTACGATGGAGATTTATTTGGTTATCTAAATGAAAAAGGTGTCGATCAACAATATCATTGGCTGATAATGAGAATAAATTCCCTTTATAGTAACAGTGAATTTGGTCCTGAAAAAACTACATTAATTATACCTAACGATACAGAAATAGAACAAATCAGAAGCATGTATATGGCTACTGGCAGTATTTCTTTATAAGTAATTTTTTAGCTTTTTTCTTCATAACTGTATTAAATTTACTAGCATGTTTACACCAACCTGCCTCTATCATTGAGTCAGAAACTTCTCTTTGAATTTTACACCAATCTCTAGGAAAACGTTCTTCTAAAGTTGGATAGAATTGATCACATGGCATCTTAAATCACTCCTAAAAATATAAGAAAGTGTATATTCACACTGTCGTTAGACAGTGTGAATATATGATTTTATTTTAAATATTACCGAATCCGTTATATCCAAATCCAACGTTATTTACATATTGATTTGTTTGTTGAAAGCTGTTGTTATACCCGTTATTTGGATTAACTGGATATTGGTTCTGTGGTTGTATAAATGCTGATTCTATACCGTGAGGTACATTGTAATTACTACCCATTGATCTTAGGTTAGCTGGACCTGGTGGTTGTGGTTGTTGCCATGGCATATTTGGATATCCACCAGCAGCGCCAGCCAAAGCTGGATTATTTCTTAAAGTTGCTGCGAAATCCAATCCACCGTTTTCAGTATAGACTTGACCTTTAGGTCCCGTTGTTGGTTGTTGGTTTTGTGGTACAGGATAGTTTGCATTATGCATTGGCACTTGCGAAATATAACCTGTCGTATTAACTGGTTGACTAGCTACTGGTGCCACTTGAAACACTGGTGCTTGCGGTTGAACTTGTGGTGCTACCTTCTGCTCCAATTGTCCATCATTTCCAGCTTGCATTGGTATTGCTCTAATCTCACCTTCGAGTTGATTGAGGTTGTCAAATACATCCACCCATGAATCACTGTATAAATATTCTTTAGCATCATCCACCATGTACTGTGAATAATCAGTAGCTACAATATTTGTTCTACCTCCAATTTTCATCACTGTTTTCATTAATGAGTCTAGGGATGGTGCTAAGTCTGATTGGCTACCTGTATTGAAAGAACCTTCTTCCTCGATACCCGGAATAATAAATTCTAGTAAACTAATTAAAGCATCCTTGTCTTTATTTCTAAGGGTGACACCATAAACTTGTTTTTCTTTACCTTTAAGTTCTTTATATAAAGGAAATGTTACAATTGTAGCTCTACTAAAACGCTTTGGGCCTACATATCCGCCCCGTTTTAGGAAAAGATGAATAATCCTCTTATCTTTACCATCTTTAAAGATACTGCCTAAAACTGAATTTAGGGCATCGACTGTTTTAGAATCAGTGTCTTTAATTTTCGTAAGTAGATCAGCTTGGTCGGGAGATAGTTTACTATGTATTTCAACACTCGTTACAATACCTAATAGCTCAGTCATTAAGAAACCAATGACCATATTTAATCGAGTATTGATTGCGTTTCTAAACTTCTCAATAACCAAACTCTCTGGTTTCATTATGTTTTCAGACAGTGGGTGAAACACTACACGGTTAGACCAGTCTGGGTTTTTTAACTGCTCTCTAGTAGGTAACACTAGTCTTTTTCCATCTACAGTGAAAGGTATTGTCACACCTCTAGAAGATGCTGATATATTGTCATCCTTATCAGCCACTAAACTAGCAGTTGTTAAAATATCTTTATATAGTTCAATGATTTTCATAAATTCCTTTTTATTTAAATATTACCGAATCCACCACCGAATGGGTTATTTTGAAACGATGCACCGTCTAAAAACGATATTTTTGCAGAACTATCAGTGATGTGATCTAATAAATTATTGAAGTCAGATGCAATACCAATGCAATTATCATAATTGTTAGTGACCACAGGTGACATGAGTGCATCACAAAAACTAGGAGTGACGTACATCACAAAGGCACCTGAATTTAATGATAAATTAATCCAAGTCTCACCTAACAAATCACACCTGACATCGATTGCAAAATCCATTTGATTATTGAAAGATAAATCTTTCAATAATTCGTTCTCTAATTTAAACAGCAAAGATTTAATGTAATTCGTAATGTCTACGTTTTGCATGAAACTTTTCACATCAATAACATCAACAGTGATCCTACCACCTAAATCACGATTAGTTGCTCTCACATGTATTTTATTAATACAGTATTCAAGCATGTAGCCAGGCAATGATTGACTAATACATGTTGCAAACACTGTTTCACCATCAGCTGCACCCCAGTCAGACGTTGATCCTGTTTGGTGCAACGTAGTTCTACTTGTGTTTGTAAGTGGTAACACTATTGTAGCAGCTACTACGTTATTATCGATTCCAATTAAATCACTGTATGTAAACGAATCACCGTGACCATCATATTTACTTCTGAGTAAAGCGATAAAATGGTCATCATTAATCGCATCTGATCTACTGTACGCAATAGCAGTTTTAATCAGATCTTCCCTACCTTCAGTTTCACGTTGACCTGGCTTTGCTTTGACATATGCATCCAAAATAGTAGACACATAAACAGGTGCAATTCCATTAGTTCTTTTGGATTTAATGGGTGACGCAGTAACTAAAGTTTGTGTATCGCAGAAATCACCTAGATCATCTGTTCTTTGTATTTCAGCTACATCCATCTGAATGAATATATCTTCAGGTCTCATACTGAAAGACCTGTTACCTTGCTGGATACTTACATAGTTAGAGTTAGATAAAATGTGTGACGCGTCTATTGTATTTTGGTAAGACTGGGTACCTAACGGCGTTGTGTGCATCATGTAACGTGTAGAGTTAATACCATTAATGAAAAATCTCATATTTGGATCTAGGCTACCGGATAACCCCATACCTGCATAATCTGTGTAACCGACTACGTATTCAGAGATAACACAATTGCTTTGATCTTCAATTTGGATTTCCATAAAGAATCTCAAGCGTCTTTCATTCCAACCATTTGGAATATATAAATGACTCTCGGGTGTAGCTGCTGGATGCAAAAATTGGTTTGCCACACCTGTTAAACTATTAGCAGTAATGCCGTTTTGTGAAACCGATTTTTCAACTATTGAATTAAATGTTTTTGCGTTTAACCCACTTGTATATGGTCTTTTCCATTGCTGGTTATACGTACCTGTTTCTTGGATGATAAGCTTAACTATATTCATCCTTTTAATTCCGTACATTGACGACATGTGATAACTCATATTTTATTTTTCCTTTTAAAAAATTACTTAAAATTATCTACTTTTGACTAACTCTAGAATTAGTTTTGCCAACAATATTTTAATATCGTGAGGACAACTAAATCTTCTGTTATTTTCTCTACCAGTCACTTCAAATGCATGCTCATCACTGACTGTTAGAATCCAATCTCTTTGACTAAACAATTGTGATAATTCATCAATGGATCCGACTACGGTGTTTACTACTTTGCCTTTTTTCTTTTGAGCACTAACTTTATTAAATGGATAGTATACATTTAGCTCATCCATTAAATCTTTTGGAATTCGTGCACGTGAATCAATACCACTTAGCATTGTTTCACTTTCATTGTCTGTTGCTACTGCGCTAATCAAACAAGCTAAAACTTTATGGTTACTTTCCCAAAGTATAGTTTGGGCTATAGCTATGGCAGAAATTACCTGAACTTTATTGAGGTGAATTAATCCTCTAGGGCCCATTATGGGCTTGAGAATAAATTGAGCCAATGTTACCTGCGGTTTCCATAATTGCTCAGTATTTAAAACACTTGCATTATCTAGAAAATGTTTAAGCAGTTCTAAATTAATTGTTGATTTTAGTTGTAACGCAACGTTAATTGGGTCGCCCATGTAGTGTTCTAAAATAACAACGTCACCTAAAGGTAACTCTGTTTTAATTTTATAACCTTCCAAACGAGATGCGCTGTGATCGTCTCTAGTATCACCGTTTTCAAATTCCTTACTTTTGATCATTCCGGAATATGAACCAGTGTTAGTGTTATTTACTTTATGGTTGATATAATTCCATATAAAAGTAACTAAAGAAGACGATTGGTTAGTACCAGAAATATCACCAACACACAATCTGCTAACAAGTACCTTACTGAGTAACCATATTGGATAATCTTCTGTACCAACTCCATTAATAATAGATGATAAAATTGGCTTATCCGTTTGTATATTGTTTGTAACATATATTCTTAGTTTCTCCATCGGATTTGAATGGATTATGTTAGTTTGTGATAAGAGTTTAAACGCATAAAACTCTTTAAACAAAGTACCAGTTTCTCTTTTAGTTCTGTATATGAATTCGCCCCAAATCGGAATCATGACTCTGAGTGCTATGGCCATGGTCAACAAATCGTAGTAATCTGACTTAAGATATGTTTTCTCGCGACTTCCCGGTTTTTCATCTGAAACAACGTATACTTCATCCAACTTGTAAGGAAAGAGTATATCGGAATGAAAGTTCATCCATTGTTTTATTTCTTCAAGTTTATGTTCTTCAAATATGTCTTTCATTAAAGGCAATAAACTGTGTATCAATAAAGACGTATCGTAAACTTCTTCGAATACATTTTTTATTTTATGAAATATTGAAAATATCTTACCTTGTTTAAATGTAGGTAGATGTGCCCAATATTGATTTATATGTTTAAATACGTCATAACCAGATTGGAAAGCTATTTTATTAAAAGAAGATATATTCCAATATAAAACTTCATCGTCGTGTGATATATTTATTTGTAATTGATTTAATTTCAATTCTTCTACATCTAATTCTATCTTCATCATCTTCCTTTTAATGAAACAGTAAAAATATATTACATGTTAGTAATATGTGATCAAAATATTTTAGATGGTTGATCATCTGTAATCCAAGAACACAACGTGACTTGGATTACAATATGATTGTTTTAATTAAAATGGCAAATCGCCATCTGCGATTACTGTAGTTGTACTGCTTGGAGTGCTACGATAGTTACTACCTGCGCCACCACCTGGTACATATGGAGGAGGTTCAACATATTCTTTTACAATGATGTTACTCATGAGACCACTTAGTAAGTTATACCATGACCTAGCTAAAATTACCGAAGATTCAGCCATAGTGTATTGAGTTCCATCAGAGTGGTAAAATTTATGCCAACGATTATCGCCTGGAACTGTAATGAATTTAATTACTGGACGATCTTCTTTTTTAGACACCACTGATATAAATACACAACCGTCCTTATCTTTACCTACCCATGTGTCTGAAAGATGAATGGGTTCTTTTGATCTCTGACCTTCAACGAAATCATAATTCCAGTTTTCAATACGGTTTTTAGTTTCAACTGTTGACTCGTATGCTGTTTTTAACAATTCCAGAAATGCATAGAAATTCGGCGCATCCATTGCTGCTACAATTTGACTAAAATTTTTCTCACGAGTCATTTCAGATGGATCGTTAGTGCGCACTACAATACGTGGATTATTTTGATAAATATCGAATTTTAATTGTGAGTATTTACCACCAACACCAGGGCAAGGTGCTGACAATGATAACTTAGAATTGTTTAAAGCGTTCTTTGCTTTTTCAGATTTCTCAGCCATTTTAATTTCCTTTTTGGTTAGTTTAACATTTGGTTAGTTTATACATTACATTGTTGCAATTTATATTTTTTCCGCACTAGAACATTTGGTTCATTATGCTGATCATGTAAGGGTCCTTTAGATTAGTTATACAGAATTTTACCCTATCTACCGAAGTAGAGCTAGTCCATTTGTATTTATCTGCTAAAGCAATAATCGATTCTCTGGATTCCTTAGGCCATGCAAAAAATGTTTGAGAATCTCCAAAAATTTGAAGAAATATTTCTAGGAAAGGTATTCTCGATAAATTCTTGGAATCTAAGTATTTTGTATACCACGATGATCTTGCTTTTAAAATTCCAGTATGACTCTCCAACATATCTAGTTTCTTAAAGTATTTGTAACTTAACAAATCAATGGCATAGTTAGTCACTATTAAAGCATTTGTACTTTCTTTTGGTTTTAGTTGTAATTTAAAATGCATTAGATGATCGGATTTACTCTGATCTTTAAAGAATGCATTTAAAGTGTTCACTAATAAAGCTGTATACATTTTCTGTTTGTCTGTACTGTCACCTCTGAGTCTTGCGTGAGGATACTTTTTCTCCAACCCCGAATAATCGGATGCGTAGAAAATTGTTTTTGTTTTACCGTAAGAAATATCTGTAATTAGATCTTTAATTAAATCTATCTCAAATTCTAATGTATCTCTAAGTGCTACAGGTGTAACTCTGTTATAACCGTCTTTATCTAAAGCACCAATTATGTTACGAAACAAAGTCATGATGTTTACATACATTTCATCGTACTGTGTAATATCTATCCTGCTAGGTACAACTCTTTCAGGATCATACGGTGGATCAGGTCCATCTGATAAACTTTCCAGAAATAAACTTGTCCCGATAGATACAGGATATGCCGACATAGTCCTTTTTGATAAAGCTTCACTTCCATAACTCATACAAGGTCCCTCATGTGTAATAAGCATCTATTCATTACATCAGCGCTTACGTTTAGTTTATCTATTCTGTTTATCACCAATTCAGTAATAGTATCTTTATCGATGACTATTGGAGAATAGATTGTGTCTTGTGAAAATACATTTATTTCCTGATCATTATCTTTGTCTTTAGGTAAAACACTCCAGTGAAATAATGGCCATCTTTTTTTAATAACATCTAAATTATTAATTATTGGATTATTATATTTAGATTCTATTCTAATAAAAGATTCTGATAGTAACCCCTTTACACGTTTATCTATTCTTTTCAAATTAAGTTCAGTGTCTTCATAAGGGCATTTAATTGTGATGAATTTTCTGGCAGTATAATTTTCAATAAATGTCATTTCGTAACTATAATCAGGATTTATTATAGCATACAAGAAACCTTTATTTTCCTCTTCGCCATGTGCTAATCTATCAAAAGATCCATTAGAATGGATTCTGTCGAGTTGAGAGTTTTGATGTATGTGTCCTACAAATATTAAACCTTTTACAATTGACAAATATTCTTGACTATTGTGTTTAATATTATCTTTTATAACACTGCCCATTTGGTAATCAAAACATCCGTGAACGAATGCAAAATCTACTTTTTCTATATTTTTAGATTTAAGTAAATCTTTAACTTCAATTAACGTATCAGCGGTGTCATGATTCCATTCATCCGGAATGTACAATATATCAATGTCGAATTTTTCAATATGTTCAATACTGAGAACTTTTACATATTCCAAGTCAACATTTGTTTTAGACACTTCACAATGTACAGAATTTATAATTTTAAATCTTACGGATTGTTGTCTATCATGGCTAGGAGTACCTTCTAAAATTCTAACTAAAATATCATATTTAAAACATTTATTTAGAAATTTAGAAATCCAAACATCTATCAATCCACTGTCCACGCTAGGATAAGTTAACAAATCGTCGAAGAAATCTCCGCCAATAATAATCATATCCACTTTAGATAAATGTTCATCATTTGAAAAATGTCTATCTAAATTATCTAAAATGAATTTTGTTTCATTTCTCTTATTCCCAAGATGTACATCTGAAATACTAGATATCCTAAGTGGTTTAAAATTCGAATTCATCTACATCACCTGTTGATGACAAATTTTTATCTTCTGACCCATTTGGCGTTTTACCATAATGTTTAAATACTTTATCCCACTCTTCCTTAAGGTCACTGTATTCTTGATTAGCTATTGAGTTATACCTTGCGTCTAATTCATTAGTTATTATGTTATTAGCTAATGCGGGACTTAAACTAGCTTTTTCACGAGCCACACTAAATGCATAAGCTATATCCTCATTTCTATTTAGAATAGGGCGCATTGTGTTTCTATCATGTAACGGTGGAATTCTAATAATGAAGTTACCATTATTATCTACGATGTTAACAGCGCTATAATTCGTACCTGCAATATTAAACCATTGTGATATTAGCTCATCTGCATTTTCAGTTGACTCACCGCAAAATAAAGGTAGAAAATAAGTCTTAAACATAATTTCTGGTAAAGACCTTACATTTAATCTCTCCATCGAAGCAAAACCTTCTTTAAGAGTGTTTAACCTATCTTCAAATTGTCTATTTTGTAATTCCCTAATTGAGTTAGTTGCCATTTTTTTACCTTTTAGAAATATTACTCCAAATAGATTAAGCTCCATTTGTTTGGAAACTTAATCTATTTGTACCAAAATATTATCCGTAATTATTAATTTTTACTAATGACTGAACTTTACCATTAGTGGTTTCTAGAAGCCTTGTAAAGGTGTTCTGTGTACCTTTATCAGTAACTGTTACTGATATGTTTAAAGACACATTACTATCTTTACTGTTTGGATCTGTATAATCCACACGTGACTCAGCTCCATCGTAATATCGCGCTAAATACCTATCTAAACTATTTTTCAAATCATAAATAACACCTGACATGTTCTCGCCATTCTTTTCTATGATTCTTGGCAAACTCGTTACATTGTTTACATATAAGTAAGTTTGATTATAATCAGATAAGAAAAAATGACTAATTAAAAATTCAAACTTAGTAACAGGATCAGACACAAAACCCAATGTACTGAGAGTTGGGACATATATAGAAGTATTTAGCATATGTTTTCCAGAAAAAAATAATACCAGAGTTAACTCTGGTATTATTAAATAAATTAAATGTTACATAGATCCATTGTCTTTACTAGTGGGATCCTTACCGCAAAGACTGAGTAGATATTCTAGATTACTCCAGCTGTGTAAAATATCACTCTTCTCATCGATCATAAGATCTCTATCACCTTCTTTTAATTCATCTAGATACTCTATGCACTTCCAATCATCTTCTTTCGAAAATTTCATCACCCCGTCATTAACTCTTCTGTAATCATAGTGGTCTGCACCAATGTCGTTAGGTGACATATCCACATAAGTGCTGCTGTAACCATCGATTTGTTGATCATGGTACAATTGTCTAACTGTAGGATTAGCCATGACCCAGCGCTGCATATTTAAACCAGCGTTCTGAAACTGACCTATGTCGGTTAAGAATTGAATGTTGTCAATTTTAACATCATTTACACCGAAGAACTTATTTACTGTATTTCTAGCAAACCTAACGACTGCATTACTGTTGAAATGGTCGTATAAGTTTTTACTCTCTAGTCGAAAATTGTTAGTCGCATCTGAAATAGCGCTTCCAATTTTATTAAATTGATTTGATAAAAAATCAGTTACTGCAGGATGGGTTTGTCCGTATAAAAAGGCATCAAATTCCGCATCCGCACCAAATCCATTTGCTGGAAATGCATAACTCACGGATTACCTCCTTTTAAAAAGAATTACTACTGTTACACAGTAGTAATATGTGATCTAAATAAATTAAACTGATAATGATTCTAGAAAAGCTGATTTACCTGAATCTATTAATTTATTTTCTTCTTTAAAATGTACCCAGTTACTAATCGTACTTATCACCGGTTTGGGCAATGATGCAGTATTAGACAATCCTCTAGGTGTATTTAAATCGTACATGTTTTTATGTGGTGCCAGTGATTCCAATTGATCGCTCGTGATATTATCAAGAGCTAATATGATGTTCATTTGGTCGCCATCGAAATCAGCATTGTAAGCTTTAGTTGATAAAATAGACATGGTGATTGTAGGATCATCGACATCTGTTTTAATTTTTACAATCTTCATTCTCTCTGAAGATCCACGTGTTAAGCTTGGGTTTCTTCCGAATATACAATAAATCCCTTTATCAGGACTCTCATCGATCAGTTCGTTAAATAACTGATCGATTAGTGGATGATAAGTGTATATGGTTTTTTGTAAAAGTGCTGTTGCATTATTAGGATTATAGCCTAACTTCAATAACTTATTCATCAAATGAATTTTAAACATGGTGACCCCAGCGCCCCATGATAATTGCAATTCATCGTATTTGTGGATTTTTGTATTAGATGAGATTACTGCTCTTGCAGAAAAATAATTTCTACTGCCGAAAACATGTTTTCTAAACAAACCAGTTTTACTAGCTAATATATCGTGATATACTTCGTTACAGAAGTTAGCTAAAATAAAAAGCGTTTTAGCTGTACGGTTTTCTTTTTGTTTTATAGTGAAACTCGAAAGTGCAGTATCGATACTGCAAATAGTTCTAATAGCATCCACTGCACCCACTACAATAGGGTCTACAAATATACCTACTTGAGTATTCTCTATTACCAATAAAGATTTATTGGGTAATGGCAAATGCCAGCTTAAACAACAATCTCTATTTAATTTCAAATGTGTCTGTATATCTTCTATCTCATCTTTCTTAACTTTCGGATTTTTAAGAGAGAACAATATATCCAGATAAGCATCAAAGTTTTGAATAAAATTATTGTAACCTCGCTTAACACCCATTGAAATTAATTCACCTACTTCAGGTGGTTTGTTAATAGCTGGATGATAATCAGTGTTACATAACCATTCAATCAAATTAAACTTAGATTTCGTGAATCTATCGCTGAGCTGAGTTAACACCATTGGATTGATTAATTTCTCCACTCCGTGTGGGGATCTCATCCAAACTAATGTCTGTAATTCCTGATCAAATAATTCTTTCACTGGCGTTCGACAATTCTTGCAAACAGTGTCAAGATTATAACCACCTTTGAGTTCACCGCATTCGCAAGAAGGCTCATTAGTTAGTAGGTCGCCATCAATTCTTGTTGAAATTAATCGATTAACATATTCTTTTTCAGATTCAGTAGCCGTGCTGATATCATTAATAATGATAGGAGTGATTGGTGATCTATTAAAAACATCGTCATGATTTAATAGTGATAGATAAGTACCTATTTTATTTCTCCTAGAAAAAGTTAAAAATGAATAGAGATCAAAAATAGAGGTCTCTATATAGAGACCTCTATTATGATTTATTTACTTAAATTTCTATTTACCAAACACTGCGACCTTGGTAAATATTGGGTGATTGATAGCCACCCTGTTGATTGTTATACCCTTGACTAAAGACACCAGTAGAACCTGGCATCATTTGCACCTGATTAAAGAAACCAGCTTGTGCGCGTTGATTAAAGAAATCGCCTGAAATATTCGGATTAATTGTACGCATGTCTAAACCAGCTTGTGCACAAGCTTTGGACAGTGAATCAATGAAACGACTATTGAAAGTGACGATTCTTGCAAAACCTGTGTATGTGATTTCACTTGAGATAACATCTTCGATCATCTTCTTACGAGCAGATAATCTTAGATAAATTGGCATGTCTTCTTGTAGGAAAGTGTTAGCCCAAGCTGCACCAGCCCGGTTATCTTTCTTACCAACCATATTCATAATAGCTAAATAGTCGATATCTGAAATATCGTGTCTAAGACCATCGGCACCGGTGTAGTAACCCATATGTACACGATCGTAATTAATCAGTACTGGAGATTCGTTGGTGCCGTAATGTTGACTAAACATTTTACCTGTAAGTGTATCGGCTGCATCCAAGATAGCACGGATAGCACCACCATCATTCATTGCTGCTGCTAGGAATGGTGAATTGTACCATGTGTCAGCACCTAGTTCAGATACACGCAATGAGAAGTGAATACCTGGACGGAATGTCATTTGAATTAGACGCCCAAGTTCCTGTGCTGTAAATAGTGCAGCTTTAGTGTCAACGTATGTGTCAAACCCGGATGGGTTATTGCTCATGTTACCTTCGATATTGATAGCGCCAATATCGCGTAGATCTACTTCCCTAATGTTTTTACCTGAACTGTTGCTAGTCATTGGCCGTGGTGAAAAATAAGGGAACCAGTTGTTATTTTCACGTAACACGGAAGCTGACGTCAGTGCCAAAAGCTGAGCTGGTAGTGTAGTTTGTGCTACATTTTCCATATTCGTAATAACGAATCTTGCAGCGAATTTTGGCTGTGGAATGTTGGGATTGTAGAGAATCTGTGAGTTATCGCTTGGTGCCCAAATAGGGTCAATATATCCACCAACACTAGCAATTGATTTTGTACGATCTTGTGTGTTAATATTGATAGACTGTTGATTACGATTGATGCTGCTAGCTGTCAACGAAATGTTGATGTCGTTGCGCACAGGTAGATTCGCGTAATCTGTTTTCTGAGGCTCATTAAATGAAATGCGAACTGACAACGTAGCATCGTTATCGAATGCCGTCAGGTTCATGTCTTGGAAAAAATCATCCATTACTTCCATGCGAGTATAGCATGGCAATTGTGCATTAAGTGCCAATGCGCTCAATGCTTCTTTATCATCAAAATTAAATCCACGAGGAACTACTTCACCGTCCATTTTCCACATTTTTGTATTGGGGAATGCACGTAAAACAATTTCAAACACTGCTTTGTTATACAAATCGTCAAACGCATCGCATGTAGCACGCTGAATCTCGTATTGTGCACCGCGAAAGCTTTCAACACGTGGTGTAAGCATCTCACCTGACTCTTCTAGAATCAATGTATGATAAGCTACACCGCGCTCTAGAGCATCGGTCCTACGTACACATACTGCGATACCTGAGAAAGCGAGATTTGTTTCTTTACTATTATCAATAGCTAATAGTGTTACTTCCCATGGCTTTTCTGTTTTTGCTTTATATGCTTCAGTCAATGCAACCATTGCTTTCGTTAGAATTTCAGCAGCCGGTGTACGTGAAAGTCCACCGATAGAGCCAATCTTCATGAAAGACATTGAACGACGAGGTTGTTGATTAGCTGGTTGCACTGGTACAGAACCTGGATTTGCAACAGGTTGTTGCACTTGAGGTTGAGGGGCCGTACCTGTATAATCATTGATAGCCATTTTTTAATTTCCTTTTATTAAAACACGATTGAAAGTTTGCAAACTTACAGGGATACGTTTAGATATCCAAGTTAGTAATATGTGGTTAATTTAATTTAGAATCAAATATATCAAATTACTAACTCTAACGTACAAATAATTGAGTATGTTTATAAATTTTAATTTATATAACTTTACAACAAATGTACACTATAAGTCTTATGAACTAAAAACCTTTTAGAGTCTTTAGTTTTGAAAACAATTATGCATTGTTCTCTACAATATATACCACCACTTATATTTTTTTATAAATTTATCAATTTAGCAATACTGTGTAGGAATATCAACACAATTACTTTGGATTTACTTCATGTTTGAGCTTTTCAGAAATGCGCCTAATTTAGCCGTAGGTGTCATGAAGCCACAGGAGTGGCCATTTATACAAAGAGGCTTTCAAAAAAATATAGAGAAAGTAATTAATTTTCATAAATTATACCCCAGAGGTGTTCAGGGTAATCATTTATTAGTTAGGTTACTTCAATCGTTAGCTGTACCGAAATCATTAGAGCTAGAAAGGTATTATGCTACGGTAGATGCTAAAGGTCTTAGCACTTCAATGACTATGAAAATGACATCTTCTATTAATAGAGGTTCTTTTCATAAAGGTGTTTTTTATGGCGACGATAACCCTGAGATAATAATAGCCACCGATGATTATTTTGATTTTGAAGAAGTGGATAGAAATTGGGAAAACGTATCAGCAGTAACACCTTTATTACACCCTAAATCAGATATGGATATACACCTTCCTAATGGTGTAAGTTATTCATCTGAAAGAGGGTTAGCTGTAATACTAGTTAACGTTCCGATGTTAGCTGTTCAGTACAGGGCTTTTTATAGAGCTCAGCAAAATAAAGAGTTTAGTAAAAATATATTGCAGTTCATTGCTGGGTATGTTATACCTAATATGTTAAAGAAACAAATGGATATTTGTTTCTTTAATAGGTTATGTAATAAGTTTTATGGTAAAAATGACGGTAAAAACATTTCTTTCAGAACACATTCTTTTACACTATCTGATTATGAAGCATATATTGATATTGCCATTGATAAAATATTAATCAATATTGATAAGTCCAATAAACGTTTCGATGTAGCTCTAAAACAAATACCTTCGTTTTACAATACAGATATGTATGAAACTTTGATGTTACCCGATATACCACCTACACTTCAAGTAGAGTGGGCTATGATAGTAACTAGATTAAGAGTGGTTAATTTCTTATTTGATGCCTGTAGAGAAAATTTGAAAAACAGAAATCAAACTACAATAAATCAAATATTGAGATCTTTTAGGCAGAATAACTCTTATCAGATGTTAAACATCATGCTTCCTGACGAAGTTTACTTTGAAGCTCAAAATACTATAGATAATATGTTGGATTCAGTTGATAGAGATTTCTTTTAAAGGTATAAATAAAATGTCTAGTTTAAATTTGTTAATGATGATGAATTCGCCCCCGCCAGCTCCAACAGTTGCTGACAGTATTACTTGGACAACTAGAACGTTGCCCGAGGTAGCTGATTGGCGAGCTGTTGCTTATGGTAACGGAATGTTCGTGGCTTTAACTAATCTTAGTGCTACCAGAACAGCAGCTTCGTCGCCAGATGGAATTACTTGGACTCGAAGAACAGTTCCTTTGGTTGGCGGTTGGATGTCTGTTGTTTATGGTAACGGAATGTTCGTAGCTTTGTCTATGAGTAGTAATAAAGCAGCTACCAGTATTGATGGTATTAACTGGACAGTTAGAACATTACCCGCGACAGTCGATTGGTATTCTATTGATTATGGCAACGGTGTATTCGTCGCTATTGCTTTAAACAGCGCTACTGCAGCTACTAGCACTGATGGTATTACATGGACTCGAAGAACTCTACCTGTGAATACTGGTTGGAGATTTATTGCCTACGGTAACGGTGTATTCGTCGCTATTGCTTTAGATACAGCTATATCAGCTACCAGCACCGATGGCATTACTTGGACACAAAGAGCGTTGCCTGTGAGTGCTGGTTGGCGTAACATTGCTTTCGGTAATGGTGTGTTTGTTGCTATAGCTAATAATACTACGTCAGCTAGTAGTCCTGATGGCATTACTTGGACTTTAGGAACGTTACCTGTGAGCACTATCTGGTATTCTGTTGCTTTCGGTAACGGTATGTTTGTAGCTTTAAACAGTGGTACTACTAGCGCAGCCACATCACTTGATGGTATTACTTGGACTCTAGGGACAATGGTTTTGAAAGCAAATTGGTATTCTGTCTGCTATGGTGATAACAAGTTTGTCGCCGTAGCTTTAGGTAGTAATAAAGCAGCTACATCTCCTTAATAATCACATGTAATTTATACATTATCTATTTAAATAGATAATGTATAAATATTAATGATGATGAAGTTTTATATTGAAGCACGTGATAGTATAGGCAATATTTTGGACTCTGTTGATAGAATTTTTTAAAAGGAAAGTAAAATGTCTAGCTTAAGTAATGTGATGTTAATGTTTAAAAACTCAATGGGTGACGGTATTACCTGGACAGCGAGAACGATGCCAGTCAATACTGGTTGGATTGATGTCACTTATGGTAACGGAAAGTTTGTGACAATTGGTTACAATACTTCAGTTATCACATCTCCTTAATTAAAACAAATGTCATAATACCTACTACTTTAACGAGTAGTAGGTATTATGATGCTTAATAAAAATCTGAAGCTAAAATTTTCTTTTTATTGTCTTGCATGTAGATTCCGAGGCATTTCTTTAGGCATACCTGTGCTAGTTAAAATTTGAACTGGTATATTCATTGTTGTAATTAATACTTTACTATTATTATTCATGTAATTTTCTAATCTCTTTGCAAAATCTCTATCGTCTATTGATTTAATCCATTGTTTCATCTTAACGGCGGAATCAACGGTTACTGATACTTTCATTGTACTATACGGTGGTGGCTCCATAGAACCATACTTTGGACCAAACACTTCTTGCCAAAATAAATGATTTTGATAAGGCGATAAAGTACCTTCTTTAGTGTAACTAGCCGCATCTTTAATTGTACCGGTTCTAAGGTATGTAAATTCACCTTTATGAATAGAAGACACAATATTTCTTTCAATGTCAGCTACCTGTTTTAAATATTTCAAAGCAGATATTTTCTTGCCATCAATAACTGTTTGCATTATATCTTGCATCATATCGACGGCCATCTTGTTGATCTCTTTAGGTGCATTAGATGATTTTAAATAAACACCTTTGATCTCCATTTTCCTTTTAGAGAACACATTGCCTTCTTGACAACCTATAGTAGCAAAATAATGTTTACCTAACTGTGTAGGTACAAATACATCAAACTTGAATTCATTCTTCATCTCGATCTGATGAATTCTGTTTTCCACTATTCCAAAGTTAGCAGACATCATAGCTAGTATGTGTGATATAGTAGCTGCTGCCAGAAATATAACAGTAGCTGCTACAGCGGTGGCTTCATCATCAAAACTGATACCATTCTTATACCAAATTACCCAATCTTGCACAGTGAAAATAGTAGAGTCAGTATCACCTGTTAAAGCGCTCCTTCTGATACTTTCTGGAAAATAAGCCATACTAGCTGGCACATTGTCACTGACTAATAATGCTTTAATTAAATCAGCATGCTCAGTTATCACTTCTTCAATATTTTTGACAGTTAACGCCAACGTGTGATAAGCTTCAGTGTTTTTTATACCACTATAATCCTTACCTATTCCCATGGTTTCTTTAGTACATATTTGATGCGCTAAATTTAAATGTGCTTCATCTGCATTTTTAATTTGAGTATCAGGATCATCGTGTACACCGGTTATCTTAGAAGAAAGTAATTCAATAAAGTTTCTAACAAATGCTGGATTATGTTTTTTCAAATGATAAAAATCACCAGTATAAACAAATGCTGCTCTTTGCATGGGATCTAGTTTATTGACCAGTTCTTCTATCTTATAAAAATAAGTCTTCTCCCACCAATAAAGACTACTGGAATATTCAATGCATTTTATTGTCTCCAATATACTAGGTATATGTAGATCATATTTAAGCATTACATCTGTAAACTTTTCATAGTCTGTGTGTGTAACAATAGAGATGATATTGTTTAAAACAATATCATGGCTCCAATAATGCCTATTACCACTTAAAAGTTTTTCATTGTTAGCGTTCCCATAACCGGACGTACTTCTACAATTACTAGTAAGTGTGGAATGCGCTGTTGGGTTATATAAAGGATTACTAGGTGATACATGTGCACCAGATATAGAGTTGTTAGCTAACTTTTTATTAGTTTGCTCAATCTTTTTAATATTGTACAGTAGTTTATCACCAGCTGCTTCAGCTGTAAACATGGCTTTTTTGGCTACACCGCGAGCCTTCACGTTAACGTCTATGTATGTGGATAATAATGATGTTTTGACTGAAGGGTGAATATACGTAGTGAATGTAGGTGCTATTAATTCCTTGTCTTTCACTGCATCATTCAAATAAACAGATAGTGTAGTTTTAACTCTGTCTCTATCACCGCTATCGTTTCTTACCAGACATTCAACTACAGGGTCCACAAATTGAAACTCACCCCCTGGTTTCAAAACAGACATAATGTATTGTCCGCAATCCTCTTTTGACTTACCTGTCATGATACTTAGATATGAAGAAGCATCGTTTATATAGTGTCCCAAAATATTCAAATCTCTTTTATACTCATGTTTGCTTTTTACAAACGGGTTAACAAATTTATTTGACATGTTTTTCCTTTTCATGTATACATTTCATATCTTGATTTTATACTTTTAGAAAAATAAAAATACGGCATAAAGCCATGCAAATCCCCCTTACAGAGATTCACACGGCCTTATGTTTTCTCACAACAATATTTATCATAATTAACAATCTATATAATAAATCTACTCATAAATGTCGAAAAATAGTTAAAAGGAAAAAAACCTATTTTCAACATTTACAAATATATCTACTTTTCTTGAATTATTAATTCATGAAAGAGTTATACAGTTAACCAAAAACTGCATTTCCTCACACTATATAGTGTTATAATTAAATTACCGTTACAACTATATCAGAAAAACCGTTTTGAACCAATATATCTTTTATTAAAGGTATGTTACTGATCGGTATTCTGTTTATTTTAACCAGTACTGTTTTAGATGTCACCAGTACTGGTGCTGACGCAAGCCAATCCATAGCAATTGCTCTCACATCACCAGTAGATGTTTTAATTTTAATATACGTTAAGTCTTCAGCATTTCTAGGTGTACCTGCTGGTAAATAACCATACACCTGCGAATGCATCGTGGTTATATCATTGATTAATTTAGCTGAATCATAATCCATGATAGCCATGACTGTGGCATTTTTATAACCTAATCCTAAAACCCCTGATGCTAAAAGCGAAAAATCGTAAGATTGTTTAATATCCAAATTATAATACATTGTCTATACCTTTAAAGTCGTTTAAGTATGATTCTACCTTTTATTACTTTATAGAAATAATAAGGAAAGATTTCACGCATTGTAGTCATATCAATTATAGGTGAAAGTTTCAATTCTATCAATATTGCCTTTAATTCCACACATAACTGTCTAAAAGAATTAGTTAAGTATTTATTGCTAGCCTCATTAAAAGTCTTACACCTTAACATGTCCATGACGATGTGATATCCACCACTTGCTTCATTGTACATTTCATCTGTGACTGCGTCAATAGCTTGATTAAATAGTTCTTTTATATCATGTTCGTTTTTGAGTATATCAATTGTTTTTAAGTAAAACAATTGATATATTTCATTTGACTTCAGAAAAATATGTTCTGGTTTATAACTGATATCCATCTTGAATTAAATCTCTTTTATTTATCTGTTGAAAAATATCTTTTCTTATAAACTGAATAGCATTTATTCTTTTTTTGCTATAGACATATGGAAATATTCCATTATGATAGAGTCCGATAGTTTGAATTCTGTTGAGGAGATTGTTGCCATACTGTATTAGAAAATTAAAATATAATTCTATTTCTCTAGTTACACCGTTTTGACAATGCTCATCAGTTAAATTTAGACAATGGTATTCCAACTCCATTTTAGCTTGGTCTTCTTTTTCAATACATTGTGTAATTGCTCTCAATGTTTCGTCTGAATCGACATTGAGGCCAGTCTCGTATTCCAATTGCCATACGTCTTCATTTAGTGTATCCAAACCGACTAATAAATATTCAGGTGGAATATATATTGTTGTCTTTTTTAAGTAAAACAATGTTATTTCTCCTTTTACACATATAGCTATAATTAGGTGGATCGTTATCTAGAGATAGTTTTTTTAATTTAATCTGAATAGATAACAACAATTTATAAATGATAGATTCTAACTTCATGTAATATTCATCGTTAGAAGAAATTCTATCACTAAGAATATCGCCTTGCATGATATATGAAGCTGCCGTATCTATAGACATGTGTCTATTGTTTAAAAACATTTCTATCATTAATGACAGTATAGCATCAGTGTCAATTGTTGGGTAATTTGTATCATTCTCTAATTTGTAAACTATCTCATCTAAATCATCAATAACAACTATTAAAATATTAGTCATTTATTTCAACTTTTATAAGCAGCTTATTAACTCTATTTAAACTATCGTACTCTAATACGATAAATTTATTAGTAGCTAATAAATTTTTTAAATGTGACTCCAAATAATAATATATTTGAGATAAATAATCATAAAATTCATACGAGTACAATTCCGCAATTGCTGAGTTCTTAACTTCAATTGGTGTGTGCTCGTATGAATCTTCATCGGTTGATATACAATAATCAACCACACTCATACATTCTTCTAGATAAGTATTTATCTCGTGTTTATCTGTTTGGAACGGTATCATTAAACAATCAATTATGTTTAAAAATCCGAGCGGTAGATGCATGTATATATAAGGATAAACTTCTTTTAAATGCGCATCAAACTCTGTATTTTTCTCTAAAAGTAACAGAATGCTAATATGTGAGGTTTTCATTCATAAACCCTTGCTGTCTTAAAGAAAACAGATTGAATTGATTATAATCTAAATGCATTATAACTTTATATCCGCAAATTATCTGTATTGCTTCTTTATCTAAAGCGCAACTTTGATCGTACGATTTAAATCCAGGTAAATACATGTACGTAGTATTTATTATTGAATTACTAATGAGTTGACCTATTTCACTTGATTCAAAATTATGTAAACCATAATACTCCAATGTGTTTAATAAAATCATTTCATCTGTAGTATTAAAACTTTTATTATCACATAAATACGACTTAATCAGTGAAGACACTATTTCATGTAGACCTCTATCGTTAATATGAAAAGGTATTTCTAAATATTTATATAAAATACTTAGAGTGTCCATGTAATTTAATATAACTATTTTACTGCAATTCATTTTTATTCAAACTGATAATAACGGTGTCACGTTTTATTAAATTATAAGTAAATTTACTTCTATATCTATCATCGCTCAAACCAGGTATAAAACGTATTATTTTTTCAGATATTAAACTTAAAGCTGTATCGCATATTTCTTGCACATGCATTCTGGAATAATGATTAGATTCTAATTTTTTATAAATCAAATCTAATGTTTCATTATAATTAACACTTTGATCAAGTAATATATACACTAGCTCTTTTAATATAATACTAATTTTACCGATGTCAGATTGATCCATGTAGCTGCCATTATGAACATTTATATTTTTTATTAAATATTCATAGGCTTCAGATAAACTTATAATGAAGCTATATTTTTCCTCTTGCATTTAGTAAGTCCTTCTTTTCTTCTTCCTGTAAAATCCATTGATAAGCCCGGTAGTCTATAGATTTCTCTATCGTTATTTTGGCTTCATTGATTTTGATGAAATACAGATGCCAATCATGGACACCCATAAATTGTCTAATCATTGAATGAATATCTTCATACAGTTCGTTAATTCTGCTTAGTGTAGATACTAGTTCTTCTTTTTGTAATTTAATTAAATTACTCTTAATAATATCAGTACCTGTTTTTGAAGATTTTCTATATTTTATAAAACTATCAATTTGATGATTAATAAGACCATGTGTAATTTTAACTCCCCTATATGGCATTATTGGAGAATTGCTTATATATTTTGATTTATTCAACATAAAAGCTTTTGGTATTACTATTTTATCACCACCTTGATTTATTCTATCTTCACCGGTTGTTGCAGTGTATATAGCTTGTTCCAGTTTTGTTATATCGGTTACTATTGTTCTTTTAATTTTATTATTTTTGTCAACAACGAGAGTATAATATTCAATACCGTCAGTCATCACAGGCTCTACTTTATTAATAACGTAAATGCCCTTAGGTGTAGGTAGCAAAGAATCAACAAATTCATATTCTATTCTTTTAGCTGTGTCTTCAATATCTAGCTGCAGTCTAGCTTCTATCTGTAATTCAGATATAATGGTCATTAAAAATACTCCAGTTAATATAAAAAATATTGATAGTCATATAACCCCCACTACCACTTGGTCAAATGATAGTGTGGATTTATATATTTAGATAACGAATTAATCTGGTGTATTTTGTATATCTTTTGTTAGTCTATTGATACGTGTAGTGTGATAATCTACCATGGATTTAGCGTATTCCATTGCGCTTTGTGCTTCCATTAATTTAACTTGTGCTTCGAGTAGCTCAGTCGCTTTCATAGCTAAAACATTTGGTTTACGAAGAACTGTGAATACGCTAAAAATAGATTTAAACATTATAAACTTTCAAATTGATGTTATTAAAACCAGCATAATACCTCGCTTAAAATAAGCGAGGTATTATAATTATAGAACTAAACCTGAATCTGTCTTATTGTCGTTTTTATCCAAAATAGAATCTCTTGCATTACGTGAATTAAATACGTCATCTAAATCTTTTAAAGCCCTGTTTAGTTTATTCGTGCTATGAATTATAAAATCATCGCTAATAGTGTAATGTATCGGAGCATCAGCAATTACGTGTAAAGAATTGGGTACATCGTACCTCCATTCATTAGGAGCGTAACCAACACATTGGTACGCTGGTGTAATATCCAAACGAGTACTCATCTCCGGCAAAGCGATAGTGGCTACCGAAATAACTGCTTCAGTTTCCATCAGTTCTTTTTCAGTTACTGTAATAACCAAAGATGCTAATTTAGCCGATGTTTTTGTTATTTTTGTATAATCTAACCAGTTCTTCAAATCGGCTGAATCTAATTCAGAAATTTGCTCAGAATATAAACCAGATAACATACTGAGACCAAATTTTACTTTTTGGTTTACAACGTTCCTGTTATCAGTTTGTGTATTTTCTAAATACATGACTACAACAGGTGAATTTCTTTTCTCTGCTATTGACTCGTATGACTTTAAAGTTTTAATAGTGTTTTCTATTTCAATACGTGTATCAGTGGAACCAATTACAATTGCCACCACTTGCTCATTACGTGCTTTTAGTTCAGATACTAGTACCGGACCTATGACACTTCCGCTGCCGCCCGAAGCGGTGTGCACCACTATATTAAAACTGCAAGGTTTATGTTCCAACAATATTGCTTTAGCATTTTTGCTGATGTCTTCATAATTCATGCTACGAACTTTACCTGAACCATCAATGCCTTTAAATAAATACGTCTCATCCGGATCAAATTTTTTACCTCTTAGATTGCTATCACTAGTATCAATGTAACATGGGACGAATGAAGCAAACCCTTTCTTAGGTTCAACAGTTGATGTCATTAATTCAGATACAGAATTAATACCACCACCACCAGCTGCATAGATTCGGACTTTTGCAGTACTGAAATCATTTTTCAATTCAAACATTTTTAATTTATCCTTAATTAATATTAGCGTTAAAAACCAATAATGGTTTATTCATTTCAACAGTAAAATATTCTCTATATTCATCTATGTATGAATTAAAAGAATCGTAATCATTTATAAGTTTATTGTATTTAAACCACAACTCAGAATGATAAAACCAATCAGCTGTTGTATTTACATACACTTGGTCATTAGATATGCTAACAGCGCTAGTCAAATCGCTCATATACGTCGCTGTGTATATTTTAATGATTGCGTCTATTTTACCCATATGCTTATAGAATATTGCTCTATAAACGTATTCTTTTTTACTATCCGAATTATCATTAAATAATTTTATTCTTGTATCGGATTTCAAAGAAAGAAATAACTTAGATACTTCACTCAGCGATAAGTTTACTGTCGATGAAGTTCGTTGGGGTGAATTGAGGTGCGGTATCCAAAACTGTATCTGGGATTGTTGTTGTGAGCGAGATTGTGTCATTTTCTTTTCTGAATAAATTCGTATCAGTATTGATGATATCGATTAATTTTAAAGGTATGTTTAACGAGATAAGTGGCTTATGTAAGTTTATATAGAAATTACTATACACTGAACTTCTGTACGTGGTTGCACACCACACTAGACTTCCTATCTTTTTATCTGTAAGTCCGTTGTAATCAGTAAATACTACTTTTGGATCACCTGCCCAAAATGTTCGCTTATTGAAAAAATCACTCTCTGTGTTAATTTTAAAATTATATTCGTCGTCTTTAACTGGTGAAATTGGGTATCCAGTTAAAATTACGTCATTATCGTTGATTCTTATTTCATAGAAAACGGGCCACTTCTTTCTTCCGCCTCTATCATCGGGCAAGCTTATCTCTGTGACGAGTGTCTGAAAAGAATCAATGACTTTTAAAACATTAATAAAATCACTAATTGATAAATCGTAATGTTGCATTTAATTAGCCCTTTAAATTGATAAATCTAATATAGATGATATGTACTAACCATTATATTATCAATGTAGTAATATGTGGTTTAAAAAATTTAGTTTAAGAAAAAAGGATTTTTATGTCAGCCATCAATTATGCAATTGATAATATAAAACATCGAATTCCAAAAGCAATATTAGAGAAAACATTTATTAATAGATCTGTTGATTGGAGAACTACAGTAAACTCTAATATAGATGAACAGATAGTTACCAAAGTTATTAGAGGTAGAGTTTTAGTAGATTGTAATTTAGTAGGTGGTACTGAGGCATTAATTCCATTAGAGGGTTTACCTTATGATAAGCCAAATGATTATACTACAGTGATACATATTCCTAAAAATAGAACTCAAGGTAGGAGCATTAATTCTGTTTTACATTTAGCTTTTCTGAGTCAAAGTTTAGTGTCTTCTTACGCATCCACTAGCTCAGTTGGTGGTAATGGTCAGTATACATCGGGTGAGAATTCAGCGCTCATGGGCGCAGCTGTAGGCGCTATGGCTGCTATGGATAAGATACCTGTAACATCATCTGCAAATGTTCAGCTTATATCTGAGAATACTATTATGGTAAAAGACGTAATTAGTATTCCTGGAAATGGTTATCTCAGGTGTATTTTAGCTAATGATGAAAACTTAAATCACATACAACCTAGAGCATATCCAGCTTTTGCTAAACTAGTTGAATATGCAGTTAAAGCGCATATTTACAATGAATTAATTATTCAACTCGATATCGCTGAACTCCAAGGTGGTCAAACTTTAGGTATTTTCAAAACCATATTAGAGGGCTATTCTGACGCTGAACAAAATTATGAAGACTACTTGAGAGATAAATGGGAAGCTACTGCTTTCGCTCAAGATTTTTCACAAATGAGAAGGCTGGTTAAGTTGACCTTAGGCGGTCATAGATAAATTTAAAAGGAAAAATAAATGAGAAATATTAGCTTACAATCAATCGAAAAGAATCCGTATTTAGATTCGATCATTCAGATTACATCAGGTAAAAATATGATTACTGATGGTCCGCTTAGTTTACAATACACTCAAGCGCTTAATGAAATTTACAAAAAAGACACTGATACAGATACTGGTATTTCATTAGAAACTCAAGCCAACGATGCCATTGTTTCTAAAAGTTTATGGGTGGCTGCAAATGATACCAGGACACAATTGGCAGACAGTGGCCAAGAAGTAGGTATGCTTTATGGTGTTAAACAAAACGATGTAGGTATGTCTACAGTTATAGAGGTCACTGACGCTATTGGTCAAATGACAGACAGTGAAAGAGAAAACTCAGCTATTGTAATGGAAAAAGATTACACTGAAATGCCAGTCTATCCAATCGCACAAGTTACACCTGAAGATTCAGTTGAAACTAATCCGTTTGCAGACACTGTAAGAAATATAGCTCAAGATAATAACGTGGATGTCTTTTATAGTTTAGAAGCATATGTGGAATCTAACAAAATGCCAGATGGTACTTATTCAGGCACCATAAGTGGTAAAAAAGTGAAATTCAAAATTGGTAAAAAAACACATAAGTTTACTAATGATGAAGGTGTCAAGGGCACAGATATTCCATGTGAGATAGTGGTCAAGAAAAATGACGTGTATCAGATCAATATAGCTAAACAAAAATAAAAGGATAGTCCGTGGAACATTCTATCAAAAGTGTTTTTGAAGAAGAATGTGCTCATGTAAAAATAGATAGAGCTTTCTATAAAAAGATATGTGAATTAGAAGCTAAATTTGTTAATAAGAAACAAGAGCATATTGAATTCTTTGGAGGTTCTCTTACAGGCGTGCAAGTCGTTAGATTCACAGACGATGATAGAAATAAATTATTTTCAGATATTTTGTTTGTAGATGATCATGTCCTAGAAGAAAGATTACATAATCTAAAAGACATTAACAAGAGTTGGGTTATCTCCAGCGATGTCTTTAATCTTTCATGCGCTTGGATTATGCATGCATTTGATAAGTCTAAATTATTAGACGAAGACGAAAGAATTGAAGGTAAACTTAGAATTTGTTTATACTTACAATATAAATTCTTAACTTCTATTTTATTTAGACTCTTCAGATATCCTGCCGATCCACAAGTTGCTGCTGCAACGTATGCGCAACTTAGTTATAAGTATGTTCTTAAGCAACAGGGTAGTTGGGGTGCCGCTTTAAGGTTTAGAGCAAATGAAGTCATCACAGATCATTCAATCTGGTTCAGCACTATTAAAAATCTCAATGATGATTACCGCGTAGTTCAAATGTTAAATGATATTCAAGGTAGAATTAAAGATATGCTGAAAAATATTTTTAGTCTGCATATCAGAATCAATGAACAAGGTGGTAGGATATCTAGTAGCAACTCTTTAGTCGAAACAGATGGTGAGATGATATTGAAAGACAAATCTAAGAATATTGGTGTGTATACACGGTATATTAGATCTATTGTCCCAGATAAAAATTCATTTATCCGACAAGAGCTTTTAGATGTTATTGCTAATGCTATACAAACAATGCCACCGAAATTATTACATCAAACACTTGAATGGTGTAGTGATAACTATAGACACTTGGATGACAATATAGCTGAAGAGGCCATTGATTTAATTATGGACCATGCGTTTGATTTTCTATCTGACAATAAGGCATTACTTAGATCTAAAGGTGATCTAGCTGGTTTCATCAGTAAACTCCGGGGAACTTACATGAGTTCAAGATCAACTGATGAAAAATTAATTAAGATAAGAGAATTAAGCGAGAAAATAGTCAAGAACGCAACAAAGACAAAAAACGATTCAGTGATAGCTTCTGTTAGAACTGGTTTTATGTTATACATATGTTTGAGAAGTTTTTCTATGGCGCATTATAATAGGGCGTGATAACTAATAAAAGGAAATTAAAATGACACTACAAACTAGTGGTCCCATATCTTTAGGAGATTGTAGTGAAGAGTTAGAACTCAGTGGTAGAATTAATTTAACCAGGTCTGATGTTAGGGATTTACTGCAAGTTCCAACTGGGGCTATTTCCCTATCAGCAGCGTATGGTAAATCAAAGAGAAATAATAATTTTCATATCACTCCTGATGTAATAGAAATCAAAGAGGAATTAGCTCAATGTACAGTCACATTCACTGTGACTACCACTCACGTCAAAGACGGTACAT
>JFJP01038353.1_pt2 | contig 39103 bp, 48 predicted proteins | sample 431651 | NCBI WGS metagenome assembly JFJP01 (sample SAMN02602958, study PRJNA72255) | Microbial mat metagenome, whole genome shotgun sequencing project. | biome: fresh water; feature: sink hole; material: water; isolation source: purple microbial (photo- and chemosynthetic) mats found in... | reverse complement strand
AGCTGCCGCAAAGTAGATAAATGGTTTAAAAATATAAAGAAAGAGGGACATTTTGTTCCTCTTTTTTTGTTTATGTCAATATTTTTTTGTATCTTTGACCAATACTAACTATAAACTAATTATTATGTGGGATAAGATTTTGTACTTGGCTAGATGGGTGGTAGGAGTAGGCGCGTTTATTACGTTCTCAATAACTGTGTATCAGTATTTTGACGATATAAAGAGCAAAGAGACCCTTAATCAACAGGAGATAATGGGGCATTTAAAACAGATTACAGACTCCTCAAAAATACAGTATAGCATTATAAATCGAAAAATTGACCAAATAAGCATGAAGCAGGACGAAATGATCGTCAATGATAATGTTATGAAAAAAAGCATTATCGATCATGTATCTCAGGATAAAGAAGTTACAAAAGAAGACCTATACAAATTTATGCAGCAAATAGGTTCTGAGTTAAAAAAAAACAACCTAGGATACCAACCAACCAGAACATTTATCCAAGACAAACCATAGTCGTTGGATCGATAGAAGTTCTATTAGCAGCTAAATAATGGCAGAAAGAAATAGATTTGGAACAAAGCCAACTGCAGCTCCATCATCAACCGTGATGGATTTGGCTTTAATACAAAGCATGATTGATGAGGCAATTGCAGGTGTATCTAGTGGTAGCACTATAATAAATTCGCCATCTTTTAATCCAGGCATTACTATTTCAGACACTTCAAGTCCATATATTATATTGCATAAGTCGGGAGGGTCGTTTCCTAAAGAGTGGGAAATCGACATAACAAATAATGATTTATATATTACCGACAAGACTGCCTATGTAACAAGTATGGTTTTTCAGAGCGGCACTGGAAATATTGGAATAAATCAAACAGTTCCTGATGAAAAGCTCCACGTAGTAGGAAATATTCACGTTACGGGTAATATTTACGCTAGCGGAGAAATATCTGCATTTGCAGGCTCTGCTCCGGTAGACTGGTGGGCGTCAATGCCTAGCGCAACGGACTTGATAACTGGTGGTATTAAAGTAGGTGCAGGGCTTACAATGACAGCAGGGGTACTATCTGCTTCCGGAGGTGGGGGAACTATGAATCATAATGCATTATCTTATTTAGATTATGCAACTGCAGGTCATACAGGTTTTCAGGCTGCATTATCCGGAACAGGTTTAGTATATTCAAATGCAGGAGTTATTAGCTACGACACGAGCGCATATATTACCACATCGGCATTAGTCGGATATTGGAATGCGTCTAGTCATCCAACTACAATATCGGGATATGGAATAGTAGATGCACCTAGTATTAGTGCGGGTGCTTTAGCTGAACAGCTAGCAATCTTTACTAGCGCTGGTAATCTAAAAGGAGATGCAAAAGTTACATTCATTGAAAGTACAAATACATTTAGAATAGCCGGAAATATTATAGCTACAGGCGAAATAAGCGCGTTTGCGGGCTCAGCACCTACTGATTGGTGGCTTTCTATGCCCGTAGCCACTGCTACCATTATAGGAGGTATTAAAGTAGGTGCAGGGCTTACAATGACAGCAGGAGTATTGTCCGTAACCGGAGGTAGTGGTACTTCTGTACATAGTTCATTATCCAACTTATCATATGCAACTGCAGGTCATACAGGTTTTCAGGCTGCATTATCGGGAACGGGATTAGTATATTCAAATGCCGGAACTATAAGTTACGACACTAATGCCTATATAACTACAGCCGCTCTTGCAGGTTATGCTCCTATTGCAAGTCCTACGTTTACAGGGACAGTTACATTAGGAACAGGAGGAATGAAATTTTCAAATAGTGCAGGTTATTATAATATAAGAGCCGGAGCGGCAGGGGCAGCAATATCATTTGGTGTAAATGGAGGTACTTGGGATAGAAATTTACATTTAGGTTTTGTAGATAATACAGATATGTTTGGAGCGTATCTCAGTATAATAAATCAAACAGGTAATGTTGGTATTGGAAACATAGCTCCATCTAAAAAACTTGAACTTTCCGCAGCTAATGGCGCTCATGACGGATTAAGAGTAAGCTATAATGGTGCGGCAGGGGAAGGTCTCGACTTAACTTACTACAACACAGGATCAACTATTATTAGTCTCGACAGTTGTTATAATAGTGATGCAGCAATTATGCGGTTTAGAATGAAAACCATCGGAGCTCCATTAACTGCAATGACTATTCTTGGCAATGGAAGAATAGGAATAGGACGAACACCTACTACCTACCTTTTTGAAGTTGAAGGAGACAGCTATACTAATGGGTGGTTATATAATAGCGGAAGCAGAGGTTGGTATAACGCAACATATGCTGGTGGTGTATTTATGCAGAATAGTACCTATGTAGAGGTATACGGAGACAAGGCATTTAAGATGGCAAAACCAGTTGCAAATGGTAACGGTGCTCGTTTATATCTATCTAACAATCAATATTCAGGTAACGTAGGTGCAGGTTGTGATATAATTTTTGGGCATTACTCTGACACAGCTGATCCAAGAAGGTATGCTAGAATCTACAGTATAGGAACGCAGGCGGCAGGAACAGCAGATAAATTAATATTCAGTTTTTCTGATGATACGGAAGTTCCTGTGATGACTTTAGTTCAAAACGGTAGTTATGTAGGAATAGGAGGAAACAACACATCTCCTGACGCTCCACTTCATGTTAAAGGTAGTGAATCGACAATGACAAGCGGATGGAATAGAACACTTACCCTTGAATCGACTTTTCCTAGTATTATTTTAAATAGCAATAGCACAAAATGGGCTACTATACAGTATGATTATTCAAGTAATTTCAATATTCGCCTTGCAGCTACAAGCAGTGATACTACTACAAGTGGTTATGTTGCATTGTCAATAGTTAGCTCAACAGGAGTGGCTACATTCTCTAATATTGTTTCTGCTACAAACTTTTCAGCAACATCTGATTCTAGGTTAAAGCAGGACATTCAGGATATCAAGTCGCTTCCTATTACAGCTAGCTATAAGCAATTCAGAATGAATAATGATCCACGTCAATTAAGATATGGTATTATTGCTCAGGAATTACAGAAAACACATCCTGAACTTGTGTATACAGGGGCTAATGGAATGCTATCTGTAGCTTACTTTGATTTATTATGCAAAGAGGTGTCTGATTTAAAGGCGGAAATTAAGATTCTAAAGGAAGGGAGGGCTGCATAATGGCGTTACCGACAAGTGGGGGATTAACTTTAGACCAAATAGCAGAAGAAGTATTTCCAGGATTTTCACATCCTATGGATTTCTTAACGGTATTAGGCTCTAGTCTAATTATTGACAAAACATTACCATTTGCATTTCTTCCGAAATTCTATGGATATGTTGATGATATCACTTTTACATCCTCACCTACATCTAGAACTTGGGGTTATCAGGAGACTACTTCTTATGATGTCACTATAATTGTAGATTCTCCTACCTGTCACGTAGATAGCTTCCCGTCATGGATTACTCTGAAAGACAATACAAACACTCAGATTAATGCCGGAGACACACTTTATAAAGGCGGAACTCCAAGTTATGTATTAAATATGACTGCCTCTGTTAATGTAGGAGTAGCTCGTAACGGAAATGTAGTAATACATCTTGCCGCTGCAATAGGAAATTCTTATCAGACACAAAGCGGAACTGTATTAAATATTGCTGTTTATCAGGATGAATCTCCAGCTGCTCCTTACCTTGGTGGCTTCTCTCTTGGAAGTTCGACTACAATCGATTCATTCTCAGGAGAATCTTGTACAGGAATATCACTTGGATCGACTACAGTATATCCTGTATTTACACCAGGAGGAACTTTTACTACAGGAAGTCATCAGTTACAGGTGTTCGTTGGATCACCGACAGGCACTAGGCTTTATAATGGAACGGCATATATGGCAAGCGGAGTTCAGACAAGTGCAACTTGTGGATTGTCTAGGGCACTGACATCAGGAGAAGTAGTTTATATTGTAATAGGAGAGGATTTTGAGTTATAATCACTAATAAATAATCAACAAAATGGGAAAACCAGTAGAACAAAACGAAAACACAGGATTATCAGGTAATGCAGGAAATGCAAGCAATAATCTTGTAAAAGGCAAGCTAAAAACCGCAATATGGAAATTGCTTGTAGGTATCTTAATTGCTGTTGCTTTAGTGGCAGTAGCAATAGTAATACTTGGATAATATAAGGGGTAATTATTACCCCTTACCTTATTCATAATAAGTAATAAAATGCCAGTAACTGAAACAGAAGTAACAACCGGAAAGGTTAGAAATGAGATCGGAGGCGGCTCATTTAATGTTGGTGATCTAGTAGACACCTTAGGATTAAATAAATATTCGTATTACGCACCAGGTCAATTAGACGTGGATGCTAATAAAGATATCACTCTTACACCGCCTTCGGTTAGATTTGATCTAGGGGAATTCAGGCTATATGATCACAATCCATTAACATCATTTCCTCCTCGTCCACCTACCGGATATACTTTAAATTGGGGATTATCATATTCAGATATTGATGTTACATGCGTATGGTTTCCTGGAACTATGAACTATAAGGCATTTGCTCAGCCAGCCGATTATGTAATGGTTAAGTTTTATCTTACAGAAGCAAACAGGACGAATGAAGCAGCTGTGTGGAAATCATTTAAAGTGCCATTATCATATGTTTCAGCCGGAACTCCATTAGTAGGTCATTCTAGACAGTCATCAACAAAAATATCTTCATCAGGAGCTACTGTTATGACTGTTACAGGATTTCCGGTTTTAGGATTAGCTACTCCTGATCAGGATGTATGGTGTGAAATGTATTTATGCGATGTAGGTGAAAATAGAAAAATAAACTTCGGTACGCGTGCCGAAGGATATTTCAAGCTAGTATTACACAGGGTAGCAGCGCCTTATGCATATGGAGCTAATAATAACAAGCCTGTTAAGCCTACAGGATTTACAGGCTTATTCCCGATCTTGGGAAGCAGCTCAGCACCATGTTCTTCGACTACACAATTAGTTCAGACTGCAGCTAATACTACCTATGATATTTGGGTGTTTGCATGGGGAATATTTAATGACGATGTTTGGGATGCAGGAGCTACGCCAGGGACTCATACAGGCTCTATTGCTCTATCGAATGCTGAAATATATCTTACATACAAAGGAGTGAGTCAATTGCTGTATTCGGGAGCTCTTACAACATCAGGAGTACATTGTACAGGAACTCTTGCCGGAGGAAACGCATGGTCTTATGATACCAATGGAATGATCACATTTGAAGCCGGAACAACTATTATATCAAACCCGACTAGGTTTAAGTGCTCTTAAATTTGTTATTGTCGATTTTTTTTACTATATTTACAGCGTTAAATTATTCATTAATCAAAAAACTATTATTATGAAAATTAAATTGAACTCAGAGATTCTTGGTGTTAATGAAGAGTCACTTAAGGACGAGGATGGATTGGTCATTACTTTAAGAAGTATATGTCAGTCATCGCTGCTAGCTCCCGACAAAGATGACACTGAGAAGCAGAAGATCGAGAAATACGATGTTTACAAAAAGGTTAAAGGAAGAGTTCTTGAAGCTGATCTCACAATTGACGAACTTCATCTTATCAAAAAATGTATTGGTAAGTTTCAGTCACAATTAGTAGTCGGTCAATGCTTCGAATTTATAGAAAAAGGCAAGCTGTCGGAGCAGGAATAATCCGATTAATTAAAATAGGATATGGGATTAAATGTTGATAAAGTATTTCGCTTCATTCAATTTGTAGCGAATAAGGAAAGTAAGGGATGGATATCTCCGTCAGAATTCAATCTTGCGGCTGAATTAGCCCAATTAACGCTATATAGCGAAAAAGAGGCGGTATTCATGGCTACAAAGAAGATCGGGGCTGACATGCTTCCATTCTCAGCTAAAGCTGCCGTAACTCCTGCCACGGGAGGAATAATTACTTATCCTGTAGATTTTCGACATTTAATTGCCATATACAATACTTCTACATTCAAGAAATACGAAGAATTAACACAGGCTGAGCTGGCGGATGCAATGCAGAGCAGGATAACTACTCCTACCGCAGCTTACCCTGCTGTCGTACAGAGGGATGTAAATATGTTCGTTTATCCAAGCACAGTTGTAACTCCGTCAATTATAGAATACTTACGAAAACCAACTATTCCGGCATGGGGATTTACTGTTGTAAATAGTAGACCTGTATATGCCTCCGGAACAAGCGTTAATTTTGATTTCGATGACATTCTTTTCTTAGAAATATCAATGAGAGTATTACAGCATGTTGGATTGAGCATCAAGGATAATGATATCGCTCAGTACGGAATGTCGTTCAGTAACAATAAAACTCAGCAATAATGGCAACTACTAAATACACACTTGCTGAACAGGCAATGAGAATATTATCCGGAGGACATCTTAAGCCGGACAGAAACCTTGACATCAGGGAAATAATGATGTATATTGATCAGTGCAGAGACACCTTTATTATAGAGGACTTCACTGAGAATCTTAAGAACAATAACGAATACGATATTGATTCATATTATCTTACATATTTCCCAAATGTAGCCGTAACTCTAGATGCTACTACAGGATTAAAAACTGCACTGCTTCCAGCTAGTAGGCTTTCGCTTCCAAAGGATATGGGATTATATTCAGTATCAGCTCCGGCAACTAATGATAATCCATACATCCCAATAAAGCAGGGCATGATGTGGCAGTTCAAAAATTCCAATGTGTTCAATATTGCATCTAAGATATTTTATTATCCGGCAGGAGATAGGATTTACTTTACCAATTTACCAATAGGTGTATACACCATAACAGTAACCGGAACTTCGGGAAGTGCTACAGTCGTTTGTAATGGAGTATCTCAGGTAATTACTCTTGCAACTACTATCGAAGCGGCTATTGATACCTTTATAGCAGCCTACGCTCCGGCTTATCTAGCCGCAGGTGCTGTGCTGACTAAAGGCGGAACAACTAATCTGATATTCACGGCAGTTAATCAGACAACATTATTTACAGCCGTTCCAACAATAGTAAACGCTTCCGGAAACTTAACCGGAACTGTAGCCGGAACTGGAATCGTGTTAGTAATAATGGCTGTTACTTCTAAGAATATCACGGAAGACGATTTATATCCAGTGCCTCCGGATAAAGAAAAGACATTGGTCGATATGGCTATAGAGAGATTCGGGGTAGCAAAGCAAATACCTCATGATGAAATTGAAGATGGAAATAAATAATTTGAAATAAAATGCCTCATACACCTCGCACAACAATAGATGAAGTCATTAAGAGTCTTCTTAGCCAAGAAGGAAAGAGTACTCCTCATGACTATATGGTATATCTTAATCTAGCAAACATAGGTCTTAAGGAGCTGACATTCGATATATTAGGAAATACATCTGCATCGCTACTTCTCGTTAGCAGTGTATTAAGGATCGATCTTCCGGAAAACTTTGTCGACTATACATTTATTGGAGTAGTAGGAAATGACGGCAGGAAGCATACTTTGGGATCAGCTCCTAATATTGCAATTCCTGGAGGAGTTATTCCTGATGTATCAGACGCAGCTGCAGAATATATAGTTACTTCCGGATTCGGAATGGGAGGAATATATGGTCTTGGCGGAGGTCAAAATAGCAACGGATACTACAGACCGGAAATTGATGTTGATAATTGGCAGATGATACTTGCAGGCGTACAGCCTGGCTCTTACATATATCTCGAATACATCACCGATGGAAGCTTAGCTAGCGGAGAAAATATTATTCATCCGTATGCAGAAGAAGCCCTGAGAGCGTACATTTATTGGAAGTCTATTCAGAGAAAGAGGTATGTAGGTCTTGGTGAAAAAGCCGATGCTAAAACTACCTATTATAACGAAAAAAGGCTAGCTAGAAAAAGACTTGTATCATTCACAAAAGAGGAAGCACTACAGCAAATAAGAAAAGGTTTCAAACAATCTCCAAAATTATAATCAATGCAGTCTACAGTAGTAAAATCATTTCATAGAGGGCTAGACAGAGATACAGATATTCGATTAATGCAAAATGGTAACTATCTAGATGCCATGAACATAAAGATATCTAATGCATTATCCGGAAGGGTTGGTGTTGTCACAAACATGCTTGGAGCTCTCAATATCTCAGGTACTACTCTAGTTGGACTTACAGGAGATACTGTTTTGAATATATTTCCGGACAGAATAAACAATTGCTTGTATGTTTTTATTGCCAATACATCAACATATGTAGACAGGATTGTTAAGTACGTTCCGGCTACAAATACATGGTCGCTAGTAGTAGCCTCTTCGATCCTTGGATTTAATACGGACTACAGAATAAACTCATTTGACGTAGTTGAGAATTTCATATTTTGGAATGACAATTATAATCCGCCTAGGACTTATGACAATAGCTTAAACTACCTAAGCACTTTAGGATATGTTGCTTATAATGCAGCAACTCCATATGTGCTAGGCAATAAGGCTACTCTGAACGGGATCGTATATTCAGCGCTATCCTCTTTTACAGGCAACGCTCCAAGCGGCAATTTAACCGACAATACATATTGGGAATTACTTCACACACAGGGATATGACGCATCTTATTTTGATTGCGCCGTTTTAGTGCCAAACAGAGCACCTACAACTGTTGTGAGTACAGATTCATCATTTGCATCTAACTTCTTAGTAGGTAAGTTCTTGCAGTTTAAACACAGGTTTGTTTATAAAAATAATCAAAAGTCCGTATTCTCACCTATAAGTAATGTTGTATATTCGGGTTCTGATTACGATAATCCGGTTACTACAACAGGATCAGTGCCTTCGAATAACTTGGTTACAATAACTGTTCCGCCAAATAACGCCAATAAGTTAGTTGAAAAGATAGAGATAGCAGCTAGAAGCGGAAATAATGGAGACTTCTCTATTATCAAAACCTTTAACACAGACTCAGCATTCTTTTCGTCAGGGTATAATTTTCCGTTTTACAATAACGGGATTTCCACTTCATTGGCAATAGATGAGTCAAATCAGCTATATGACGATATGCCACTAAAGGCAAGGGCAGCAAGATTTGCTAGCAATAGAATGCTGTACGCGGGTACTACTAATGGGTACACAAAGCCAACTATTGATACTAAATTATTTCTAGCTAAGCGCGGAAGACCCGACGCTGCCACGCTGACATACACTTCAACTGATATGACATGCCTGGATAGCGCAGCATTATTAGCCGCAGCTATGCCAACGTACACAACCCCGACGGTAGGTGATACTATTACCTGTACCGGAGTAACGTCTTGGGCTAATTCATGGGAGCATATTTCATTTGGGACTCTAGTAGTCACCGTTGGAGTTGGATGGGGATTTGCTGACATATTGGCATACATATTAGCAAATACAGTAGAGGCATGGGACTCTTACACTAGATATCCATCTTCGGATAAGAAGTTATTATACCTTGATGGTTCTCAGTCTGTTGCTAGAAATGACTTAAGTATTTACGATCCTAACTACGGTAAGACTGCTTATCTTATTAATGACAAAATGTCATTTGCAGTTGCCAAGGGCGGAACTACTCATGATGAGATATTCAAATCCGGTGCAAGATATCAGGTAGGTCTTCAATATTACGACGGTCAGGGAAGAACTAACGGTGTGATATTATCAGCTGATTCAGAGGTTTACATACCAACTGTGGCTGAAAGATACTTACTGCCTAATGATTTAGTCAGCTCCGGCGGAATGTACTTAGCTATTGAAATAACAAATACTCCGCCATCGTGGGCTAAATACTATAATGTAGTATGGGCAAATACATACAGGGATGCGGCTGTAATCACCACTACCATAATTGATGCAAGAACGGTAGGAGCTTTATGTCAGGCTAATATAGGCAGTATAAAATACAGCAATACTAATCACCAAACTCAGCTAGCATATAGTTGGCAAAAGGGAGACAGGGTTAGGTTTATTACATACGACGCGTCAGCCGGAAATAGCGCAGGGACTCTAGAATGGGCGATCAGACCTTATGATGCTGAGATAATTGCTTCTGACGATAATTATGCCTATACGGGAGAGGTGGGCGATGGTAATCAATCTATTTCATTCTACTATCCGCTAACCGGAACTAGTAATGCCATGACTCTAGGGATGGTAAAATATTCTCAGATCGAAATATATAGACCGTCGACACAGGCTGAGGCTGAGCAGGTATTATTTCACGAAGATTCTCAGATGTTTGACATCACAGGAGGATTACATGAGGGAACTATAGATCAGACTACTACAGGGACTGCTACATCATCTTACTATGGAGTTTACATATATGGTGCTACCGGATATATAAAACTAGCTACATCGTCACTATCATCTGCTATCAAGCCTGGAGACGTTCTTACATTTACAGGAACTTATTCAGCCGCTCCGGCGACTACATTCGCGCTAACCGTAATTGATAACGGCGTGACTTATAATGGAGACGGCAGCGTAGACGTCATGTTTATAACAGTTCCATGGATCGCGAACTATTCAACAGCTGTGGGTACGATAAGCTATAGTAAAACATCCAAACCCGCTATGGTATTATTATCACATGGAGACGCTTTCTTTAAAAAAAGAAAACTGCTTATGGCTAGCGATACTGACCTGTTTGTAGAGGATTATGATCTGAGCGATTACATTGATTCAGCGAATTATTCCCTAGGAAGACCGACAGCTATCGTTGATGTTGATGTTCAGGATAATAAGTCTACAATATTTTACACCGAATCCTTTATCCCAAATACTAATATAAACGGTCTCAATAAATTATATCCAGATCTTAATTACGAGGAATACAATAAGTCATTCGGAGCTATAACCTACATACACAATGAAGGGAATGCAATTATTTTATTCCAAGAAGATAAGGTTTCTCAGGTTATGATTCAGCAGGCACTAATGTATGATGGAGGTGGTAACACTCAATATATTAATTCTGAGAATGTTGTGCTATCTAGAATGTTGCCTTACGCGGGCGAATATGGAATGCAAAATCCATTCTCGTTTACATACTTTGGCAATAGAAAATATTGGATAGACTTAAGCAGGGGCGTAGCTTTACGACTCTCTGTTGACGGAATTACTGAAATATCTAGAGCAGGTCTTCGCGGATGGTTCTATGATATCTGCAAAACTACATTAACTCAGACTACAGCCGGAAGTCAGGATGTATTCGGTATTTACGATCCGGTCAATGATGAGTATATAGTTTCATTTAAGTATGCCCAAAAAACCGTATGCTACAATGAGGAGATAAACGAAGGGCAGGGAGGATGGTCTTCATTCTTAAGCAATTACTTTACAGGCGGAGCTAATCTTGATAATAAGGTATTCTACAATAATGCAAGTGCCGTTTATGAAATGAATCAGCCAGTGGCTACAGTGGGAAGAAATGCTATCAAGAATGTCGCGGGCGTTTCAACCGGAATAGAGTCATATATTCAATTCGTAGTCAATGACGAACCTGCTACAGACAAGGTATTTAGATCAATATCTATTGACGGAAATGACGCTTGGGACGTTTCTATAACTACAGAACAGGGTCAGTCTAGCAGCCTACTATATAATGCTGACTTTAGGACTAGAGAAACAGAGTATGACGCTGCCTTTCTGAGAGATGTGAATACACCCAACGTAACTAATCCTTTATTCGAGGGCGACTACATGAGAGGAAAAGAAGCTACCATTAAATTAACCATGACATCAGGTAGGTTCGGACTAGAAAAGTATATTAAATTAGTTCGCACTGTGATATCTAAGGGTTAAACATTTGCTTTTCTCAATTATTTTACTTATCTTTGTTTTTCAAATAATATATCAATATGGGACTATTCGATAGTGTAAATCCAATTTCAGCAATCTCTACAGGTATTCAGGGAGCAGTGGGAATAGCTCAGATGGCTGCAGGTTTCTTTCAGAAGAAGCCTAAGCTTAATGAGTATCAGATTCCTCAGGAGGTATTGGATAATATGAGTCAAGCGGAAAGAATGTCATTTGAAGGTCTTCCGGAGGCTCAGAAGCAACAATATATTCAGAACATACAAAGGAGTGGTGCAACAGCTCTGTCTTCGTCTACAAGCAGAAAAGGAGGACTAGGATTAGTTGCATCAGTTGGACAGCAACAGCAGGACGCATATATGAATTTGCTATCTGCAGATTCAGAGGCTAGGATGAATAATATTCAAAATCTGTTCTCTGCTAGATCGGCTATGGCTGCTGAAAGGGAAAAGAAATTTCAGATCAAAAGAGAGAATATTATGGAGAAGCGTCAGAACATCGACAAACTTCGCGGAGCTGGAATGCAGAATACTATGGGTGCGCTAGGAAGCTTATCCGAATTGGCTACTGGCAGTAAGAAAACATCACTAAAGGATAGCGGTACACCGGAGGGCGTATCTCGAATAGACCCTAAAACTATTAAGCTTGGTAACGGAGTTGATGATCCTAATAAATTAAGATAAGTCATTATGGCAGGAATTACAGCATTAACAAATATTGGAGAAGGAGCAGCTCAGGTATTCGATACTACCTCACTTATTCAACAGCAAAAAGCCGAACAAACAGCCAAGGAGGATAAGATAATTGAAAGTCAACTCGATTATGATCCAAATGACGTATGGAGTAGGGATATAGATCATATTAGTAGTAAGTTAGACGGATATCAAAAATGGATGACTGACAACTACGATAGGCTTAATGCATCAGGAAAAGATAGAATGCAGGCTTGGACTGAAAAGAAGCAACTAGAAAACGGCATTCGTAATGAAATAGCCGCATCTAAGCAAGCCGGAACTATTGCTAAGCAGATGTCAACTGCCATTATGACAGACCCTGACTTTAATACAAAAGCCAACAGAGAGAGAGCTGCCGCATTCAGCAGTCCTCAGAGACCTGAGGCATATGAAAATAAGGAGGCGTATAATGGATTTGCTATTCAGCAACAAATGCTTAAGGAAGTCAATATTCCGCTTGAAGATATAATTAAAAATGTAGAAGAAAACCTTCTTTCATCAGGCGAAATGCGTACCTATGGAATGAAGTCTTTAACAGATAAGAGAACCATGTCTCCGGAGAATAAGATTTTATTCGATGCTAAGATGAAAGAGCTATATGAAAACGGTAACGAGAAAACTAGCGCTGAAAAAATACAGGGTAAGTATGCGTCTCCGGAAGAATTAGGCAAAGCAGTTTTAGGTAAGGTGGATTATAGTGTTAAGACTACATTTGTTAATGCACAGACCGGAGAGGTAAAGGCTGCAGACAATAAGAAGTTCGCTGCATTTGGCAATGAATCTAGAGGATTTGGAATTGGAGTTACTGCAGATGAGATAACCGGAGGTCAGGGCACTGCAAATATGCCTGGAAGACTTTGGGGAACTAATAAGACAGTCATAAAGCCGGAAGATATAACTACCGACGAGACAGGGGCACAATATACATTGGACAAACAAGGCAATAAAGTTCCTATTACAAGAGAGGATTTAGTGAACGCAGCACAGGCAAGTTACTATGATCCATCTGTTATTGGTGGAATTTCATTCGGGGGAAATGATAAAATAACTGTTCAAGCACCTGGAGTTGTAGGAGGAGTGAACATGATTGACGGAAGTTACAGTTCTGATTTATTCGAAACGAGTGCCAATATTACTATATCTGACATAGTTATAGCCGAAAAAGCAATAGCTCCTGTGTATGCTAAGTACATGGGAATGGATTCTGAGGGCAATGCTAAAGAATACAAGAGGGAAATCAAAACTAATGAAATGATTCCTTCCGGAGCAACTTTATTCACGGACAAAAATTACAGTACCCTTATTGATGGGGAAAATGAATATCAGTATAAGGAGCAGGATTTATATGCAGCGGTTCAGGGTCAAGCTCCAAGGGTTAAGGCTAATTTAGGAAGCGAATACCAAATGGGGCAGCAGATTCAAGGAGGATCATCTTTTGCAAAAGGATTAGTTCCATTCGACAGGGTTAGCGGATATATATCAAACGTACTTCCTCATTACCCAGGTCTTGCTGAAAAGATAAGCGAGCTACAGAACTCAAAGACAGGTCAATCTATTATGACAGAATCTCAGAGAATTGCAGCAAGAAGAGATGCTGCTAAAATAGCTGCAAAAAATAAATAATAATTTAATATATCCGATATGCCAGACAAAACACAGGAAATAGCTGAATTACTTAAGAAAGGTTATTCAGAGGCACAGATAAATAAAATCCTCGACGAAGCAGACGCAATCGAACAAAAAAAAAATCCAGGAATCGCAGACGCAGCCAAGTCGACTGAACCTGTCAATACTCAGCCTGCTAAAGTTAAACTTCCTGAGGGTTATGAAGAGCCTGAATGGTTTACTGAGGCTGGATTCAATTATAAAGAAGATACAAAAATAAGACATAGCTTCTTAAATAGAGCTATAAATCTTACTACCCAAGTATCTCCTTTAATCCCCGACACATCGCTACCTGAGGTAATTGATGAGGGCGATAAGCTAACTCCGGAAATGGTTTCGGAAGTAGATGCATTTAGTCAGAATGATCTAGACTACCAAGCTAAAAATGTTAGGACGCTGAGAAGCGACATGCAGAAAAAGTATAATGCTAATGGTTCTAAAATAACCAATAGAAATATTGATTTTCTCATAGAGGAAGCTACAGCTCCTAAATTGGTTGATCAGATAAATTCCGCAATGATTGAGGTTAATAAGGCAGGTAAAACTAAAAGAGACCTGCTATTATCTGACCCTAAGATTATTCAGGGCATGAAGGCTCAGTACAGAGAAAGAGGATGGAGCGGGGATATTGTTGACCAAGCTTTCAGTAAGGCACTTACATCTAAAAAAGACGATATTCTTTATAACGATCAGTTGGCTACTATATCAAAGATGGCTAACGACGTTGCGCTTAAAACCGGAAGAAATCCTGACGACGTTCAGAGGGAATACGGGGAAGAAACTGAAAAGGATCGCGTAGAATATGCTGAGTCTCTTTTTGGTAAAGAGGAAATGGAAAGAAGAAGAGCTGTTAAGGAATTGGAGTTTTTAAAGAAAGACCCCGAAACTAACATGCTTGCTATTGCCGATAAAGAGAAAAGAATTAAAGAGTTACAGGGAAGACTGCAGTTAGATATGCATATCGATTGGGCGGGAAGTATTGTCAACACTCTTACTGATCCTTTACGAAGACCTAATGTTGCTCAGCGCTACACATACGGAGCTTATGATGAAAACGGAGATAAGGTTATTCATGGTAAAATGTCAGACGAAGAAAAGCAGCGTCAGTCTGAGATTACTGCCAAAATGAATGACATTAAAGAAAATCCTAATTTCAAGCAGAATATTACCAAGCAGGCTCAGAGACAATTCATGATTCTACAGAATCTAAAATTGGCTAGAAAGCAGGCTCATAATGAAATTAACGACCAATTAAGTCTATTCCAAAACAAGCCAGCTTTAGGTGCTTCTACTATGCCTAGCTCTGAACAGATGAGCATTATGGCTAAGGGAAAGAGGACTACTGATAATATCGACTCAATGATTCATGAGGCTGAGGTTTCATTTGAAGCTCTGTCAAGAATGGAGTTATTGAATCAGGATGTTGCTATGGAAGATAAAACACTCATGTATTACCTAGGCGACGCAGGCAGTCTTTTGGCTAATAAAAATAACTTCCTGAATTTATACAAGAATAAAACATCCGATGCTGAGCAGGTAGAGGTCGCAAGAAAACTATATGCTGACATGGGTTATCATATGGATGACGAGGAACTTAAGAATACAGCTCCTGACTTAGCTCTTGATATTACAAGGGGAGCAACTGAACTTACTGACTTTGCGGTTAAAATGATACTCTTAGATAAAGTAGCCGGAGTCAATGGACTTCTTGCGCTTACTACTAAGATGAAGAAAGTAGGGGGAGCTGAGAGGCTTGCTGCTTCATTCTTTGAGAAGTCAGCTACCACCCTGGATAAACTAGGTATGGCTAAAGCTGCTTTAAAGGCAGAATCAGCAGGTTTAAGCGCATTGAGCGCAGCAGGGAAGGGAACGGCAAGCAAAATAGCCGCTAACGTAACAGAAGCAGCCGTAGAGGGCTTAAAGTTTGAAGTTGTAGGCGGAAGTAATGTTGAAAGCAAGGTAGGCGGATTTGAAACCGGATTAGCTTTTTATGAAGTTGGCAAACTAATGCCTAATGTAAGAATTGCAAACAAGGCTTTTAACGTAATCGCTAATGGATTCTTGAAGTCATCTACACAAATGACTGCATCCATGGAAGCTGTAGCCGGATATGAGGCTGCTAGGAATGCTATTGCCAATGATAAGGACTTTGGAAGGGCTATGGAAGAAAACGGCATTATCGGATGGGGAGATAAGGATGAAGTTTTCAGAAGGGTTATAGTAGAAATGGTTACTGCAGCTCCATTCGGACTGAGAGCTATGACTTCCGCTAGAGAATCAGGATTTTCGAACACAACATATGTGGATATTAAAAAAGCCGCTCAGCAGCTAAGGGATATGGGTCAACCGGAGTTGGCTGTTCAACTAGAAATGTCACAGGTCGCAGGAGTAAGTCCTGAGGGCAGCAAACATGCGTTTAAGATAAAAGATCAATTGATGTATCTTCGTGAAGCCGGAGAATATAATCCTTCAAAAAAGCTCGATAAGAATCTTGAAAGATACCAGGAAATAGTTGAGGAATTGGGTTATGATCCTATTACAGATCAAATGCTTGAAGCTCACAACGGGGAATTATTTGGCGTTTCCATGGCTAAGGATGTTGTCTTAATGCATGAAAAGATTGAATATCTTAAGAAGGCTAAAATTGATATAGAACATAATAGTCCTGAGGCTATAGAAAAAAAATATCAGGAGCAAGCACAGCTCGATCTCGATTCTCAGATTGAAATGGAGGGAAAAATTATTAATGAGGCAATAAATATCAATGGAAAGAAGCCTGTAATTACAAGAACCCAGGAGCAAAATGACTTAGCTAAAATAAAAGAGGATATTAATAATACCAAAAAATCGGATGTTGATTGGGATGCATTGGCGAAAGAAGAAGGCACTAAGGTAAGGGATGTTTTTAGTAGATTAAGAGATAGGATTGGTGAAAAAAACTTTACTCAGATTCTTAATGAAGCTATTGGCATGACAAGGATGGTTGAGGGAGAGAGGGGAAAGATATTCGATCTACTACCTAAGGATAAGGATAAATTATATTGGAAAGGATTTTCTGATAAAGAAGTATTTGATTCATTTGTAGATACAATGCAGTCATTGCGCTCAGATAATCGCAAGTCTGATGCTATTAATAGGATTGAGTTTCTACAGGAAGTTATGGACAGGATGGAAGTAATACATAATCCTGCAGCCGGATACGTAGAAACTATATCCAATCGTCCGTCTTATAGCAATATGGTGACGCTTCCCGAAATGACACTGCTTAAAGAGCAGATAAAATCATTCAAGCGTGGATCAGTAGCCGGACGTAAGGAGTTTAGGGATCAATTAAAGGTTGTTCAAAATTACATCAGAGATAATGCTCCGGCTATATTGGATATTCTCAAGAATACCAAAATGACTGTTGGTGATATTATGGAATTAGCAAAGCCATTAAAGGCTAACGCTAGCGACGCAACTATCACTGAGAGAATAAATAAGATAGACGCTGTTATTAAGAGAATGGAACACAGGTCTGTTAAGAAAAGAATTACCGATAAGATCAAGTCTCTAGAACCTAGCGTTACTAAAGCTGGAATCGTAAAGGGAGGCAAGGTTGATTTTATTACAGCATCCAAGGTTGGAACTGTAAAAATAAGGATGCTGTTCAGCAAGGCAATAAGTACGAAGCCGATCTTTATGAAGCTCAGATTAATGCCCTACAGACTACCGGATTTAGACAATTTGCTCTCTACCGAATAGCTGAGCTGCAAAATAAAGGCATAGGAGAATTAAGTAGAGCTGAGTTAATGGAATTAGAGCTGCTAGACTTCAACGATATGAAGAGAATGTCTCGCACAGACCTGCTTAATGCAGAGCGAAACCTAGACATGATGACTAGATATGGAATGTCGGTTCGTGAAATGGAAAATCTTAATAAGGAAATATTATTTGAGGGTGAGACTAATGCTGCTATAGAGGCGTCTGGATTTACTAAGGAGCAAATAGAAGCCGGAATTAGCGCTAATATTTATTCAGAAAGAGGAGAAAAAGGGAATAGTAAGAAGTTTGAAGGACTTGATAATATTACGGAATGGGCTACTAATTTCAGACAGGCTCAGGAGTCTTTCTATACCCTAATGGAACTAGCTATGAGAGATACCCCGAACAGACCTCATATGGAAGGATATTTTCACAGCATAACTCATGACCTATATAGAGCAAGGAGTCATAAGGATGCTACTGTTAGAAGGTTAAAAACTATGGTATCTTCTAATAAAGCCCGCATATTTGGAGTTGATACTAAGGAACTTGGTAAAATAAATAAATCTCATACTGAAAAACAAAAAGCATCAATAACTATTAATAATAGAAAATCGGATATTCTTGGTCAATCTAAAACAGGCAAAGACATATATAATGAAATGACTGTTAATGAGGCGTACAAAACATGGCAGGCTACGCTTATGAAGAATAACGATAATGCCTTCTTTAAAATGGGATGGGGCGTTAAGGAGGTTGATGGAAAAATGGTATATGATGCAGAGCTGCTGAGAAGTGAGCTAGAGGCTTTCATAGAAAAGAGCAGTCCGGTTGGAAGTAAGGTTATTGATTATGCTAGATGGCAGGTAGAAGAATTTTTTCCGTCGTATTATCCAAGACTAAATGAAGCCCATAGACAGAGAAATGGCATTGATATGCTTTATGAAGTAAACTTTTCTCCGAGTATTAAAATAATGGAGGGAGAAAATATGCAGGAACTTTCCAGAAGTATTATGGAGGGTGACGCTCAGTTCTTCGCTCAGAGCATGCTGCCTGGCTCTATGAGGGCTAAAAAAATAAATCCATTCGTAAGAATTAATACTGAAATAGATGGAGATGCTTTTCTTGCAAGATACATCGATAAGATGGAGCACTTCATTCATTTTCAGCCAGTTGTTGATAGGATGGAGGGGGTATTTGGAGATAAGAACGTCAGAACAGCTCTTGCGATCAATAACGGTGCTAACATGAATAAGGTTATTGATGGATTTATAGACAGAATTAAGAAGGATTCAACTAAAAAAGCTGAAACAGAAATAGATAAGGTGTTCGACTTCTTTAAAAGGAAAATAGTAATGTCTAAGTTGGGTCTTAATATTAGTTTATTTCCAAAACAGTTAGTTGCGCTACCGGCATATATGTCATCATTAGATATTAGCGAACAGGGAAGTTTTGCTTCAAAATTAATACCTACAAAAGACTTCATAGATACAATAAAAAAACTATATCACTCTGATGCTGTAATAAACAGAATTACCTCAGGGGGAAGTGAAAGAGATTTTCAGGATGTTATATCTTCTCTCGAAAAAAGGGCTGATGAATATAAAATAGATGAAGGAAAGGGGTTGCTAAGTAGGGCTATAACAGGAAAACTTTCAAGCGATATGCTTATTATGACTAAGTTGGGAGATATCTCTACTGTACTTATGGGTGGTCAGGCTATCTTTAGAATTAAGAGAGATAAGTACTTAGCAGAGGGAATGAGTAAGGCTAAGGCTGAGCAGAAAGCATATGAAGATTTTGTTATATCAACAAACTTAACTCAGGCTTCTGCAAACATTGAAGATTTAAGTGCCATTCAGGCTATGGGTTCTGTAGGGAAAATGATGACTCTATTCCAAAACACACCACTTCAGTACATGAGAATCGAGGCTGCTGCAGTGACAAATCTTTTTAAATCGACAAAAAGACTTAGAGAGCTGGAAAAAGGTAGCGAAGCTCGTGGAATAGAAGTCAACAGAATAAAGAACTCTATTAAGGATGTAATTATTTACCACTTCATGCTTCCGGCATTATTCCAGGCTGCTACAAAGAGATTTTATATTGGAGAAGATGAAATGCTTGACGATCCTGATATGTTAGTATCTATGGGATTAGGATCAGGAGCTTATGTATTTATAGCCGGACAACTCTTAAAAGCTGCTGCCGATTGGGTAGCGTCAGGTAATACATTCGGAGTGCAATTAAGTGGAATAACAGAAAGCGTTAGTAAGGATATTAATGATTCATTTAAGGCTATAGAAAAGATATTAGCCGAGAATCCTGTAACTGAAAAGGATATATTTGATATGATAAAAACAGCCAAACCTATTATGTCAGTTATCGGAGATTTCACAGGAGCTCCGCTTATTCCTGCCACCAATTTAATTAAGGGAGTTTATGATTACACTACAGGAAAGACGGATGATATCGGTAGTTTAATTGGCTACACTTCAATGGCTACAGGGGAATACGATAGAAGTAAGGACTTTAGATTTATGAACGAGCATCTTAAAAACGGAGACTCTCTAGAGAAATTCCTTCAGGACGTTAGGAAGCAATATCCTGGCGATGAGTTTGCCGCTAATCAGGGTAGACTTATTCGCGAATATACTATGTATGAGCATTTTGGAGGATATGATCCTATCGTGAATCACCTTTATAGATCGGGACTTCCAACTAAAGATAAAGCTAAATATCTCCTTAATCTTAAGGAACATAAAACTGGCGGAGTGAAAACTCTCAGCACTATATACGAGGCAAAGACTATGACTGATGAGAAATGGAATAAACTTATTGATGAACTCACAAGGTTCGGAGTTATCACCATGGAAGTAAGGTCTGAAATAGCTAAGGAATTATACAAAAAGAAAAGCGCCAAATAATTTGGAATTGTCGATAATTTTACTACCTTTGCATTCGAACCAAAACCGATAAAATGAACTCATTAGACTTTCTTGTTATTCATTGTACTGCCACACCTAAGGGTCGTAAAGTTACCGACTCAGACATTCGTAAGTGGCATTTAAGTCCGAAGCCGGAAGGCAGGGGATGGAAGCAGGTCGGATATTCTGATATGATATATTTAGACGGATCGCTTGTGAATCTGACTGCATATAATCAGGATAACGTAGTTGATCCTTGGGAGATAACAAATGGAGCTGTAGGCGTAAATCAACGCTCCCGCCACGTGGTTTACGTTGGAGGTTTGGGTGTTGAGCCGGAGCTAGAGAATGATGACGATGAGGATATGGGGCAGTTTGTTCCCGAAGACACTCGCACTCCGGAGCAATTAAAGTCATTGGAACTGTATGTTAAGTATATGATCCTAAGACATCCACGGATTAAAGTTGCCGGACATAATCAGTTTGCGAATAAAGCATGCCCTAGCTTCGATGTAGTAAAATGGGCTAGATCAGTAGGTATTTCAGAGTATAACATCTATATCAAATAGCAATGGAAAAGAAGAGAAACAGGTTAGCGGGCAAGGGTAAGAATAAAACCAGTAAGTCTAATGAATCCACGGGAAGAAATTATGATTACGATAAGAAATACCAGAGCTCTCCTAAGCAAAAGAAAAACAGAGCCATGCGTAACGCAGCAAGAGCTAGTGCCATTAAAAAGGGAACTGCACGCGTGGGAGACAATACCGACGTTGACCATATCAAGTCTATCAAAAAAGGAGGTACAAACGCTAAAGGAAATACTAAAGTCATATCGCGATCAGCCAACAGAGCAAAGAAGTAGTAACTAACTAAAAAACAACTTATGAGTATTAGACTAAGACTATCTACAGAGGAATATAATTTAGTAACAGACTTCAGAAAAAAACAAGACACCGGAAATACATTAATAATAGGCGATCTTCACGAACCGTTCACAAAAAAAGGATATTTAGAGCACTGCCTGAGAGTTCAGGAAAAATATAACACAACCAGGACAATATTCATAGGCGATATTTTAGACAATCATTTCAGCAGCTTCCATACTACCGATCCGGACGGATACTCTGCAGGAGAAGAGTTGGCAAGAGCTAAGGACAGAATTGCAATGTGGTACGAATCATTTCCCGATGCATATGTAACAGTAGGAAATCATGACAGACTACCTCAGCGTCAGGCAATGTCAGGAGGAGTATCTAAATTATGGATTAAATCCATGTCGGAAGTTCTCGATACTCCGGAATGGACTTATGGAGAACAGTTTATTTTCGACGATGTTCTTTATGTTCACGGAGAAGGCAGGCAGGCAGACATGAGAGCAAAGAATGATCAAATATCTGTAGTTCAGGGACATTGGCACACAAAAGGATATATATCATACTTTGTAGGAATTCATCATAAGATTTTCGCCATGCAGGTAGGATCTGGAATCGACAGTAAAGCCTATGCGATGGCATACGGTAAGCACTTTAATAAGCCGCATATTTCATGTGGGGTTGTACTAGAAAACGGCAGTCTTCCAATACTTGAATACATGAATCTATGATTGGACTGAAAGAAATAACTCTTAAAAAACCATTCAATGTAGCCGGAGAATGGTGGGTACTCATGCCGCCACGAAGCGGTGATGTATTACCTGTTTTACTTAAATTAAAAAAACAAGAAGGATATGGACGTAAAGAAATTAATTATAGCAGTTGACTTTGACGGGACTATTGTCGAGCATAAGTTTCCGGCAATAGGAAAGTTACTTCCTCACGCAAGACAAGCTCTGCAAAGATGGAAGGATGAAGGACATTCAATTATAATATGGACTTGCAGGAATCAGTCAGAACCGCTTCATCCTGAATGGAAGGAAGCTCATATCGGAGCTGTAAAGGATTTTCTTGACAAAAACTTCATTCCATATGACACAATAAACTCAGACTCTCCTGCCATTGGATTTTGGCTGCAGAGCCGGAAGGTATACGCTGATATTTATATCGATGACCGTAATATGGGCGGATTTCCTGGTTGGACGACAGCAGTTAAGCAGGTCGATTTCTTTTCAAAACAAGGCACTTGGTTCTATTAATTAATAACTAAATTCTATAAATTATGACAAAATTCGGATTTTATTTTCAGAAATTGGCAATCATTGTCGTGCTAATAGCAGCAATGATAACTGTAATTCCATTTATACTCATAGCAATTGAGGCTGCAATAAATGGAAACGGTGCGTTTGGGTATGTAATGCTAGAGCATATCTTTATTACTACATTTGCTGAATGGAGTAATATAGATGAGGTTACAGATCAGACTCAATATGAAGTTTCAGATGAGACCCAATATGGTAACTCAGGAACTGTTAAACCTAACGATCCTAAGGATTATTACGAGAATCATATGGAGCATTTTCCTGATCCAAAAAAGCAGGGGTAATGAAGTTAAATTTTAATATCAACATCACAACGCTCCTGTGCATAGCAGGGGCGATTGTTTTATTCCTACTTTGGAGAAATGAATCCTCTGAATCAGCCAGGTGGGAGAATAACTACGATATCTCAATATCTGACCATAAGCAGTTTGTAAGCGAAATGGACGGTATAATTGTGACCTACAGGGAATCAGTTACCTTAACCAATCAGGAACTTAAAAAGGCACTTAAAGGAGATAGCATACAGCGCGAGTTGGTGAAGAAATATCGAAAGCTGGCGGAATCAGCGACTATCATCACAGAATGGAAGCATGATGTTATTACAGTAGCCGTCCCTATATTCATTACAAGGGATACAACAATAAAGCATAGCGATAAGTGTTTTAGCGTTGATTTAAGCCTTTCTAATGGTAAGCTGACTCTTCAGGACATGAGAGTACCGAATAGGCAAGATATTGTCTCAGGACGCAGGAAAACGGGCTTATTTAGCAGCGAATACAGTATGGATATTCGTAACTCCAATGAATGTATAGTTACTTCCGGAATGAATAGCTATAAAGTCATCGATAAACCTAAGTGGTATGAGCATCCATTTGTTTGGGGAGCAGCAGGATTGGTTGGCGGATTTTATCTTAATAGCAGGATCAAATGATTGGGTTAACTCCGGCGCAAGCCAAAAAACTAAGCGGCGAGGACTTAAGGCAAATCGCAAAGTTCCATCGTATAGTTAAAAACTATTTGAAGATGCAAAGACTTCTTAATGAACTAAAGTCTTAGTTGAACTAAGTTCTTAGTTATAGACGACTACAAACAAAAATAAAGAGAGGGCTCGCGCCCCCTCTTTTTTTATATCACAATCTCATCTAAGAGACCCTGTAGCATAGAATACTGACCTCTGTCCATATGCTCTACAAACATCATTAGCATCGGAATAATGGTTATGCATGAAAATCCAAGCACAATCCAAGAAAAAGTTGCCTTATTCATCTGACGGTTCGGGTTGAAATATTATACCTCTCCTGCCTGACTCCTCTAACGGAGCGTCCGGTGGAAGGATGATCTTTCTTTTTTCAGTATTGTCTCCGTGAATTATTGCCCTATTTCTATAGACAACAACATTGGAGACTAGCATATCTAGTTCCCGCATAGTCATGTACGGATGAAGTTCCTGTAGCTTATCTAAAGCCAAGCTTACTTCGTGATGTAGCTCCTTACTTCTGCCCACCACTGTAAGATTTAAACAGTAATCCGGATAATATCGACAAACCCAATGCCTGAATAGCCGTAATGGTTGTTAATCCAAATATAGCCGGAATAAGCCAATTCCACAGCCACATAATAGGCAGTGCAATCAATAAACATATTAATAGCATGAACAGAGTTCCGGCTACTACTGCAGAAATAAATTCTCCCATAATTATAATCGATTAATGTTGGTTTCTACTACATTTAATTTCTTCCATTGTGAGTACGGAATTGTAATTTCCGTTGCATCCTTGATGCGAACTACATAACTGTACTCCTTAGTTTCCCTATGGAGAACGGCTGATTTGGATTCAAACTGAATTTCATCGACCTGAAATCCTGCATAATAAGCCTTAAGGCTAGGCAGGAACTGATGGATGTATAATAACAGTCTTTCTTCTGCGCTTAAAGTTAGTCTTTTTGGCGATCTAACATCTATAAAGCCAAGCTTTTGCACTCTTTCTATTAAAGACAATGGTATTACTTTTAACACCCTTGGTATTCCCGACTCCGAGCTCACTGCTTTTGTTCTGAACCCCAACTTGACTAATTCTACGTTTTTCTTCATTTGCTTTCATTTTTTTATCGAACTTTATTCTAACTTCCCATATCCGGTTCACGATCCAACCTAGAAGATATGCCTCTGCTTCATCATTTTTTAAGTCCAACAAGACATCCACATCTGTAAATATCTTATTAACAAGATGCTTTGATTCGTGGGCAATCATTCCTGGAGTTATGCTTCTGCAGAAAATAACCGGATATATTCTAGACGATCCGCTATTTCTTCCTAGGCAAACTGCATCGTATCCCTTTAGGGCTTCATCGTCTACTCCGAAATTCTTTTTTGTCGGATCATAGGCATTGTCAGAATCAGATATCACTACATCTATCCTGCCTCCATACAGGGGCACTGCAATACTTGCTTTTACTTCAACTCTTTTCACGCATTTTTAGTTTATCCGGCAAGTCAGAAAGATTTGTGTCAATTGACTCAGACCATCGTTTAATTAAATCTTTATCTACCAAATAGGCACACTTAAACTTAACGTCAGAACCTCCCTTGAATCGCCTAGACGGTATGCAGTTGTAAAGTATGCATCGCATAAGGGACTGAGGAGTTATCCACACTAAAGTATTGCCATCAAATATCACCCAATAATCAGCCTTGGTAGCAGTTAGGGCTGACGGCTTATTATCGAATGATACCTCGATCACGTAATTTCCCGTCACCCTGCTATAACAGTCAGACTTAACCTCTACCCCAATCCCGCGCTCCGGAATAAATATATCCCATTTAGGGTTTTTACCCTGTAGCTGATAAGCCTTTGGATATTTTTTCAGGATACGCGAGAGAACATAGAGTTCAACTGCCTGCCCCATGGATAGCGACTGCTCCCATGACATATTATTTTCACCCATATTACTTAACGATATACTTCACGTTTTTGTAGATCAGCCAATTCAGCGATCTGTGATCAACCTGCCGGAGACGCTTGTCATATTCAGCACCATCCTTAGTCGGAGTTATTTCCTTGGCGATCTCTAGGTCGATAAGAACTGATCGTCCAAGTACGGGCTCAGTGCCTACGACATACCCAATCATAGTTCTGAGTTCTCCTTTCAATATTAACTCAAATTCTTTAGCCTTTGTTAAATTTCCTGAAGAAATAAAATCATTGACGCGCTCTGATATGGTCTTTGCAGTAGCCTGCTTATGAAAGTTAACCATTACTATAGCATCCCTAGCAGACATCAGCTTCTCAGCGAGTTCTGTTTTGCTTAATCCCTGCTCGGTGTCAAAATGAGTAGAGTAACACTCCTGAGCTATGATAGCATTTCCAATTTCCCATTCAAAGCCATCTTCATTTTTAACCCTAGTGTTCATGAAGCCATCATTCACTACCTGCATGAATGATATTCTGCTCAGCCAACTACCTTTTTTAATATCACTAATCTGTGTTTTTGTTTTCATCTTCTAGTTCTTTTGGTGTCATAAATCGTTTATACAAAGGTCTCTTTCTAATCCATTGATCTTTACGAAACATAGTCGAATCACTGCTAAGCGTGAGGTTAAAGTCTTCTGAGTAACACTTACAATCTATGAAGTGTTTAATTGCGGCGACAGCTTGCTCAGGCTCTTTAGTGATTTCGACCCATTTATTAGCAGGAATCTTATTTGCTATAGCGCCGAACATTTCATTTAAGTAAGCCTCGCTTAATTCCTGCCCATGTATCATCATATCGCGTCAAAGTTAAATTCAAGGATTTTTCTGCTTGCCAAATAATCGCACATATGTACGTAAGCCTGAGCTCCATTGGAGGGAAGCGGGCTGTGCTGTTCTCCGTCCTTTGATGTGTTCCATTGCCCCATATGAGTGCTAACCAATGCTAGAATTCTAGGCATTATATCATCGTATTTTCCTGGGTGAATGACGCACATTTTCTCATGAACATGCTGAACCAATAGTACTGCATGATTTTCAACAGTATAGGTCTCTTTCTTTATGCCGGATTTAACGCCGTCGTGAAGTATGAGTGCCGAAATAATCATGTCCTTCATTTCATCACTGAACTTTGAAGTAATTGTTTTATTACCAAACATACAGTAGGCAATATGAACAGCAGCTCTAGTGTGCCTGACCAAACCTCCTTCGCCAAGAGCATAGCTAGGATGATATTTTCCTGTACTGCTTGCCGGAATGACAAAGAAGTAATCAGGAAGAACTTTCAAAGCTGAAATAGTGAAGTCTTTAATAAGAGGATCACTAATCAGCTTTAGTTCTTTTTCAAATACTTGAAATACGTTACTCAACGCTAAAATCGGTATTAATAAACGCGTCTAGAGCATTGATTTTCCTGTCATTCAGAGCCTTTTTACTGATAATGTCAGTCTGAACCTGATCCAACTTTGTAAGCTGCATAAGAACCTCAGCCTGAGTTACCTGTAATTCATGGTTAGAATTAATCATTCCTCTACGGGCACTACTGAACGCAACAGTTGCCTTGTCGCTGCGCTTCTGAGCTTTTGCAAGTTTTCTCTGAGTTGTGAACTCTAAAAGTCGTGTGAAAATTTTAACTAGCATCATAATAAATTGAATTTAATTGTTTAAAAACTTCGTTGCAAGATATGTAAAAACTTTTACATTTCCAAATTATTCGTGAAGAATGTGATACATTACGCCTGATTTTGTTTGCCTAGGCTCTAGCTTCTGCAGGAAGTCAGCAAACTCCGGTGTCATTTCCGGAGGTTTGACTGAAATATCAACGTGGATGTTGATTAACATCACAACCGTACAATCCATGTAAACTATCATTTTATCTTATGTTTGAATGTATAAAAAGAACATCCGAATATAATTCTCTGACTAAGAATAGTAGCCACTCTCTCATATATACGCTGATTAGCCTTATGTTTATGAATGAATTTAGCAGGCTTTATCTCTGTAAAAGAAGTTCCATTGACGTAAATCAATCCGGCATACTCAGGAATTTCTTCCATTCTTATAAGTCCTTCTACGCAAACGAAGAAGTATTTATTAGGTATATTGATGTGAGTTACCACATTACCTGTTTTCTTACCCCCACTCCATTCATCATACATAGAAGTAGCCCTTCCCTCTGACAGCATTTTATGCTTATATTGCTTATTCTTAAATTCAGCCAGGAATGAAATCCCGCACCTGCAAATGTTGTCAGGAATATAGGAAATGATCTATCGGATAAGCTCCGGATAATAACATCAGCTATTTGGTTTGTTGTCATGATCCGCAAGTCCCGCCTTTACCAATTTCGCAAACATCAAAGAATTCTTCGCTAAACTCTTTACCTTCATTACTCTTAGCGATCTCATAATCCACAGGTGTCAGCGGTTGACCGCCACGACTACCGTCCGGATAACAAGTAAATCCCCTAAGCCTATGAGCATAATTGAGAAGAGTTTTGGCAAACATATTGACATGATTTTCATTATTACCCTCAGAACCCCAAGCCGGAATGTTGATGGTAGAACTAATACTCATATCCACATAGTCCTGAATATCAGCCTGAAACTTGATTCTACGCTCAGGGTCTCTAGCCAGGTCTAGAGCAGTTTCAATCTTCCGGTGATCGATCCCGTATTTGTCAATGAGAATCTTTGAAGTCCCGTCGATTACAAACTGATGTCTCCATGCCTTACCCTTAAGGTATCTGCGCTTATAGGCTACAGCAAATAGCGGCTCTATTCCGGTTGTTGTGCCTGCCATAATTCCGATTGTGCCCGTGGGAGCAATAGCTCTGTAAGCAACCGGACGACTAATACCTAGCCTGTCAGCCAACTCGTCAGCACTGCGCTTGCTCTCATTTTTATACACCTCAAGCCACTGCTTTAATTCCGGCACTACTTCATAGCGATACCCGCGTCTCAACAGCCACTCGTGAACACCCATAAGTCCTATGCCAAGTCTCCGGTTTTTCTCCCTTACTTTATAGACTTTTTCGTATGGTAGTTTTGCAACAAGCGTTCCGCATAAGAGAAATTGAGCGACCAACCGGACAACTTCTTTGAATTCCTCTATCGTATCAATTCGGCTCATATTTATACTGCCGAGATTACACACATCAGAATCGTCCTCAGAAGTAACCTCTGTACACGCATTTCTAAGCGTCTCCTTCTCTTTATCGAAGAAGTTGAATGAGAATCCTGGCTCACCACCTGAAAGAGCCTGACGCACGTTCTCAACGTATGTCTTGGGCAGCTTCATAAAAGGAAGTTTTCCGGCTTTAAGAAGTATCTCCAAATCTACAGCATTTAACTCGTACACGCTTTCAAGAAAGGCATTGTCATAATTAACACTGATGTTTGTCATGTCGAGCGGGGCGGGAAAGTCAAAGTTCTTCTCTTTAAGATACTTGATCGTTGCCACATTCCCCATATCGTCATAAGCTCCATTAATCTTCATGCTTCCCCAATCCTTTGCATGCATGAATGCAGAGATATCTCCATGCTGCCAATTAAGCGAAGCATAGATAGCTGATCTTCTGCTGCCGCCCTGCATTACATTGCGACCAATTTCATTGATCATAATCATCTTCGAAACAGAACCGGATGCAAAACCACCCGTCTTTTTAATCACAGTTCCGGCAGGTCTGTAGACTGAGTAATCAGTACCTATGCCACCGCCCGTTAGAAGTGCCGATTCAGACTTCCATGAAAGATTAGCCCAATCCTCACGCGTGTCTTCCTCAGCCTTAAGGAGATAACAGTTGTTGAAGAATTTATGAGAGCGTCCGGCGTAATACAGATATCGTCCTCCGGCTATGAATTTCATGTCGGAATGCATATGCGCCAAAAGCTTCTTATCTTCGCCCCCGATCCGGTTACTGCAGACATCCTCAATGAGAGTCTCGCTGAGCTCAGCCCATGATTCAGAGCCTTCGTGCTTATACTTTGAGTTGAAAATGTCTTCTGAGAACTTAGTTCTAAATGGTGTATTTTCTGTCATGATCGTTTCTTGTTTATTTCGTAATTAATTATGGATCGCAAGTCAGGAGGAGAATATGAGTTTCCTTTCAATACCTTTCCGTCAGCCCTGTATATCGGTTTTCCGTTCTCATCAAGCTTAGACATATTGCTTCTGTGTACTTCATTAAAGCATTCCTCCAAAATATCACCTAACCCACACTGAACTGCAGTTCCAATAAGAATATACATGCAGTCTACAATTGCGTCAGCCACCTCTACAAGATTATCGTCAAACTCAGCATCCAATAATTCATCAACCTCCTCATTAAGTATTCTGTGACGCATTTCAAATTCTTTCTGAGGAATTAACGTCGGAATAACCCTTACCGGAAGTCCGTATGTGTTATGAAATTCTTTTAACTGATCTATATGTTTCTTCATGCTTAAATAATTATGTATTGATAAATACTAAAAGAGAACATTAATGCCCACACTAAGTACGCCATGTAACGCACTGATTTCTTTCTAAAAGAATAGGGCACTGAGAAGCAGAACATGTATATGCTAATTATGAGAAAGAACATTGTTTTGAATGTTTTTCAGACGCCTAATATATCCGTCACAATCCGGATTACAATAGCCGATTCTAACCAAAAATAAGTAATAGTCCTCAGTTTCATCAATATATCTACTGTGCTGCCATAATGCATAATCACGTATTGACTCAATATAGCTGCCATAATAAGCAAATCCACTTCTCTCTCCAATAGCAGAAGTTTCCCTTACTGCAGGCATTCGCATTCCAAATAGATTATGATTACTTCTACATAACGAGCTAGTCAAGTTTCCGGTCTCTTCATATATCTGAGCCCTGACTATTTCATTATTTGATATTCCAAATGCATCGATCCAATAATCTATATTATCCCACGTTAGCTTATAGATTTCATCCATTTGATCCTGTATCACCTCAATGCTATCAGAAAGCTCAGCATTCTCTAGCTTAAGAAGTCCTATTTCATACTCCTGCTGCTGAACAGTTTGCTCAGACATGTGTAAATTACCCGCAAAGGCTACTATAAGTAATATTACTAAACTACCTAGTATTGTCACAAATGCATCCTCAATCGATAATTTATTTCTCTTCTTTTTCTCAATCGTTTTTTCCATAATTGGGTTTTAAGTTATTACTAAAAAGGAAGATCATCATTTTCTTCCGGAATAAAAACATCGCTTGGGCGCTGAGAATCGAATGCCTTATTAATAGGTATTTGTTTTTCGTCCTCAGGCATAGCTAAAGTAGCCTGCTCTGATCTATTGAGCCAATTTGAATCATCCCATATATCGGTTAGGTTTTTAAACGTCTCATAACGACCATTTTTCACGTTATAAGAATATTTAACCATTCCTATCTTTCCTAGGTGTTTGAATTTAACCTTATTGATGTGAACCTCAACCGTGCCCTCTTCAAAGTCGCGATAAACAGTTATCCCGCCATCGGTTTTATTATAGAAATGAGCAGACCCTGATACATTAGACAGGTCAGGAACTATCATCTTTCCCTGATCATCCTTTTGCATCTTAGTCGGGTGAGCTACTAACCATATGTGTAGGTTCTGCTTGCGCTTATACCTGCTTATTTCGGTTAGTCTATTCTTAACACCATCAGTATCATTCTTTCCCTCATCGTCAATTTCAGTCCAAGGATCGAGCACTAAGCCGTTTACCCCATAACGCTCAACAAGAGAGTCACATATTCGTGTGATATTCTTAAGAGTATAGTTATCATCAGCCGGATAAATCCAAAAGAAGTGAGTCCTGATGAACGCATAAGCCTCAGATAATTCCAATCCACTACATGAATTGAAATCCTTACCTGTAATTTTAGACACTAACTTGGCAATATGAAGCACAATCGGAAAGTTTTCCGGAGAGAATATAGCAAATCGCCAATTCTTTTCTACAGCCAATCGAGATATCATATCATCGACAAATTCGGATTTACCATGTGTAGGTATTCCAGTGACGATGGTAAGTCGAGCGGGCTCGAAACTGTAGTGCTTCTTAAACTCCGGAGTTCCAACCTGTAGCCCAGGATTTAAGCCATTTTTATGCATCGCGCCAAGCTCTTCCCAAAGATCATCGATTGTGATGACGTCGGTAAGCGGAGCAGGTGTTGCTAGGTCGATGGTATTGAATAATGCCGTCTTGCCAAACTTAATGAGATATTCGTTAGCGTCCTTGCATCCTTTGTAATCTACAAAGAAGCACTTTGCCGCCCCAAATCTCCTAACAAACTCATCCCTCAACGCCTTGCCTGCAGCGTCAGTGTCTACAGCTAGAACAATCTTTCTTAATTTCGGAAGCTTGTTTGCCTGTCTCCACTTATCATCGAACAAATCATAGTGATTGTTCAAATACTCCATGTTATTATTTCCCAACTGAGCTCCGTTTGGCACTGACATCACGTTAGAAACTGATGACTCTATGTAAGACAGAGCATCCATTTCCCCTTCGACAATAATAATCGCGTCATTATCTTCCCTGAGCGCATCTACATTGTAGAATATCAGCCTAGCATCCTTATACATCCGGAAATTCTTCTGACCATCCCTGTATTTAATGTTTGTCAGAACGCCCTTATCAAAGTAGTTAAACATAATGGTATTCAACTCCTTGTTAGCCTGAGGCATGTAGTTCAGTCCGGAAGTAACCCTCATTTTCTTAAGAGTTTCTATAGAAATGTGCCTGACATTAAGAAACCAAGCTGCAGTCCGGTCATCTATTTCATTGTACTCTACTTTAGGGGCGGGAAGTTTGTATTCCTTTTCCTTAATCCGGTTTGTTGAGGCATTGAATGCGCTTGCATTAGCATATCTGTCGATAGCATACTTAGCCTCGCATCCGATGTTCTTGCAACTTGCTACCTGCTCTTCTAGATTTATCGATAAACTTTTATCGGTTTTATTCTTGCGGGTATTGTGACATTTAGGGCAGTGAGCTTTCCATTGACCGCTATTACGTCCAACGGGAACTTCAATACCCAATTCAGCCCAAGATGCACCCACCATTGTTCCGTCTTTCGCTATAAACATAATTAATCTCTATTTTTGATTACTTCTTTAATTCGTTCAAATATTCGTCAATAGTAACATCGTCAATCTCAATACATAATTCTGAGTTGTGCCATGTCTGAAAGTCTTTGAGAATCTTTTCAATCTCCTCATCCGTAATCTCCTTTGCTCGGCTATTAGCAAAGCTTTCTCCTGCACAGAAGCCAATATATAAGCCTAAGTGTGCAATATACTCAGGTTCATTCCTACTTTCAAGAACTTCCTTCGTGTGATTATTTGCATATTCTTCTGCTGTTATCTCCGCCCCCTGTTCACGCTTTGGCTTAACCTGTGAAGCCTTTGACTCCTCTGCCTCAAACGCATAACACTTATTTTCATCCATTACTGTTGTATATGACTTAACTGCATCCATTAATCCTAATTTACAATCTGACCAATCATTTTCATATTTTAACGGAATTGCATTCTTACAATTAATACAACAATGAATTATTCTTCCCTCAACCTGTGAAGTATCAGGCTTTGGGGAAATAGATTCTTTAGAAAAATATTTATTATAAAACTTTTCAACTTGTTCTACGTTTTCACCTATTTTCTTTTTCATGAATTTTAATATATTCGTTTACTTTATTATGATGAATAAAATCAGCCGCTGTTCAGCCTTAATCAAATCACGTCTAATGATTTTAAGGTATTCTGAGTTAACAGAATCAGAGTTATTGTCAACATCCCATTTGATAATACATTCAATTATGTCTTTTATCTCTGCGTTGCTTGGCTGTTCAGGTTCAATCTGATCAAGTTCATCGGCTATGGTATTTATATTATAACTCATAGTTAAATTTTATTAAAGAATCCTTCTTCTGCCTTATCGAACTGAGCCTGAGTGATTACTCTAGTCCGACCATATATGTCACGCACCTTAAAGACTGCCTCGTTACTAGGAACGGCATTCTCTTCGGCTGTAGTAACATCGTTTTCAGTAAGCACACGCTGAACTCCGCCCTTAGGTATCTCATTCAGATAGGTGTCAAAGTGAGACGGTCTGAATAAGGTATCGGGTCTAATAAATAAGCGCATTTTGTCGTCAGTACTCCATTGATTGTGCTTCCATGTAATAACCTTTTCAAAATCCTCCTTAGTGTGACCCTCATCAAGCCTGCCCCTTACGAGCTTTCTGTAGGCTTCGGTCTTTATCTTTAGGTTTTTACGTGTAATTTTGTTGAACATTTCCAATATCTCAGTAATGATCGGTTCTTGTTTTTCTTTTTCCCTGAATTTCTGAGTGCGCGGAGTCGAGCTCAGCGTAGTATGTTGATATTTTTCCCAATTATTTACCCGCATAAAGCCTTCGTCATCGACGACTAGCAGTCTATAATCGGAACTTGAAAATTCGTTTATAATTGTTCTGATGAAGTCAATGCCATGAGTAATAGCGACAACATCAAAAATGGATAGCAGAGATAGATCGTCGTGAGGCTGATCTTCGCTCTGATTAAAAGCACCGGACATCTTAGTGGCTTGAGTTAAGATCATATGCCACATCCAATAGATCGCGAATACGTCTTTGCCGTATTTGTGATATAATTTCTTAAACTTTACATCAGTTATCATATCAATTGTACATCTGTAATAAGGTGTGAATAAAGCCATTGTCGTGTAGGTTTTAGATAAGTTAAATAAGCCCCTCTCTAATGAAAGAGAAGGGCTGTAATCTTAAATTAATTTGGGACTAAAATGGAAGATCGTCCTCATTCTGAGAATCATTCTCCGGCAAGCTAGACTTGTTTTGTTCCGGAGCACTATCACCCGTAGGAAGTGGAGCTGATTTTTTAACTCCGTCAGCCTTAATCCTCCATCCGTTAAGAGAGGTGAAACATCTTTCGCCATTCTTTGTTTCAGCGACATTGACTGAAATTGTCTGAGGATACTGCGAGCTAGCGTCGATCTCGATCCAAAGCTCACGCTTACTGAATGTGTCACTGATCTGATTAATGTCACAAACCTTTACGATTTTTCCTGCGAGTGTTAATCCTGTACTTTCTGCCATAATTGAAAATTGTTTTTAGTGTAAATGAATAATTAGTGTTAAATATTTCCCAAACGTAAATTGAATTCTGTTACAAGTGATCGAGATTTCCCTGTAATCACATGTTGCCTGCTGATTCCTGGCTTGCGGTCTCTTGCTATTTTTACCCATCCGCCTGCAACTAGACGCCTCATTGCGTCAATCATTGTTGGCTTAGAAGCCGGAACATGCATCATCACTGCATACTGTGTGAACATTGGATTCTCAGAGCCCCAAAGAATGATGTCCACTTCATACTTTTTAAGGCTGTTCTTGTCGGCAAATTCGCTGACCAACTGCTGAAAGCTTCCTATCTTAATCATTGAAATTCCCTTCAACAAAATCACTTATACTAAGTGTGGACTCATTATAGAGTAATAAAAGAGCTATCAACTCCTTCTTATCAGCAGGATATTTTTTGATCTCTACTATCTCTGCCCATACTCCGCTCTTGTAAATCGCACCACCATATCCATCGGTAAGATAACTACGATCACTACCATAGTGATAACGCATTTTAGTAAAGTCGCCCACCTGCTTAATCTTACCATCATTAAGATACTTAGTACCTGTTTTATAACCCTTGTGTTCTGCAATTTCAAGAAGATATGTTGACATGTCTGCTATTTTCATGAACGCATTTTCTCTAGAGAATACAAACACATTTGCTCCCTGACCTACAATGACGGCATTTCTATAGGTTTCTATTGACCTAAACGCCAACACTACGAATGGAATATCTCTCTCCGGATATGCTCCCGATTTAAACCCCTCGAAATTTTTTCCATATGTATGTGTGGTACATACAGCGCCTTCATTAACACACAGTACATAGTCTCCAACAGAGTAGTTTCCGCATGAGTTTTTAACTGAACATACTTCCTTTTTTTCATACAATATACCGTCTACCTCAATGTAGTTTTTTTCAATTTTTCGCATTTTATTTTTATTAAATTATTTACTATAAATTCCATCAATATAAACCACTTTTCTTTCCGGAGTCAATCGGCTATAAATACAGCCTGTAAGCAGAGGGCACTTCTTGCATCTTTTCATGTTTGGCTTAGGAATGAATCCTTTTTCCATACACTGATTAATGCCGATAAGAGTGGATTCAATAAGCTTCTCTATTTCAGCCATTGCATAGTCAAAATCATAGAGATTGACCTGCCAAAACTCGTAATCTACATCGTTAGTAGTTGAATGAATGAGGAAGTAAAACGGCATGTCTCTTACCCCAAGAACCTTCAACGCTAGGTATTTGTAGAAAACAACCTGAATGGTTAGCTTATTACGGAGATTAAATGAGTTTTCTTCCCATCCGTATTCTTCCCACTGATTACCAATAAGCCCTGATGATTTGATGTCCACTATACATGGTTCACCTTTGATTGTTCCGAAGATATCCAAGACACCCTTAACCCGATAATTCATTTCCGGATAGTTTAGCTGCAACACCTTACCTGTCTCATATATTTCCAATCCTTCTGTTTGCGCTAGAAGTTTGAAGTTAGCAGCCTGCTGCTCCATTCGTTTTGCTTCTGCTGTAGGTTTTCCGGTGGAAGTCTGAGGCATTGGCGGCGTGCTACCATCCCTGTTAAGAGCTCCTGTGCATAAATACTCGAAATATTGTCCAAGTAACATGCGGTCAGAAGGAATGGATGGAACTCGTCTAGTAACATCCGTATCGCGCAATACAATGCCGCAATAAGAACTATCACTATAGTCCCACCATTTCTTAATGAGAGAGGCGGAGATACTGATCTCTATTTTATCAGCACTCTCCAACCCTAACATTTCGCTTATATCCTGATTACTCAGTTGCTGCTCCGGCATCTGTTGATTTTTTATCAGCCTTTGGGGCTTTGTATTTTCCACCCATCTTAATTACAGCAGCCTTGAAGTCAGAGTCTGTCTGAAAATCTGAGTTAGAAGTCCATAGTGCGGTTACGCTAGCCAAGTCCTTGCAGGCATTTACGCTTGCAACAAGAGTTTTTACTGCATCAGCACGCTTATCAGCAGCAGCGGCGGGAGTCTCGTTCTTTTCCTGAAACGCATCCGGATCGTCTTTGTCGGTAGGAATATTGAACTGCTTAAGAACAAAATACTTTTCAGCATAAGTCATAGCCTTTCCAACACCCTTTTCTCCGGCAATGTCAACACCCTGACCATACCAAGGAAGTTCAAGAGTTTGTCCGGTCTCTGTATCAATCCATGTGAATGTAATCCAAAGTTCGGTGAAGTAGGTGATACGCTTTTTCTTTTCATCGCCCTCTTCATGAATAATCAGATTGGAGTTAGTCACCTTGGCTGTCAGAATAAGACCAACCTCATTCATCTTTTCCCTGACAGAAGTCAGAACCTGAGACGAAGAGGTGTATTTATACTGTGCGCCTTGTGCTACTTTTTGGAGGTAAGCTACTGCTTTTTTAACCTCAAGCAACTTTTTGAACAGGGAATTGCTATCCTGTTTTGTTTCTGCCATACATGTAGATTTAAATGAATAAAATTGAAATAGAATACAAAGATAAGTAAAATTTATGACATATGCAAATATTTACTCAGTTATCTAGGGTTTAAAAGCACTAGCGTCATGCCAAATAGTTTTGACACCTTTGACAATGTACTTAGTAGCAACATTCTTAGCATGCGAGTTAGAAAGTCTACCCACCACAATAATATCGGTAGCTATAGATTGCCTAACCATGGTATTGTGAGATTTAAGAGCTCCACGCATTAAGCGTCTTACTGATTTGCCGGAAATATAACTTCCGCTCTGCTCTTTCATTTTACCTACAAACGGTTTGTTTGGATTCATAGTTTTTGCCATAGTAATAATAATTTATTGTTTACAAACTTTATTAATAAAATCAATTTCATCCTGTGATAAATGCGACTTCTCAAATTGCTCAATAGCCTGCGCATCCGAACTGTCATCGTCTATAATGATATCATCTGCTATGATGACGTCATCGTTATTTAGCATGCTCATTATCTGTCTTCCTCAATGCCTTAAGTTTATCTTTATATTTAAATGTTAATTGATAGGATATTTGTTGAGCCTCAATTTCTTGCGGAAAGAATTCCTCCGGAAGATTCTGATTAACTTTGCGTCCCTTAAACCAAACATCATTCTTTTGGTATAAAGTTTAAAATCCAAGCTACTACTTTGGTTGTGAAACCATTTCCGATCATCTTATAACGCTGAGTTTCGCTTATGCCATCCACATCAGTCCATCCGGTAGGCAATGTCTGCAGTCTCTCGCATTCCCATGGAGTTAATCTTCTGCCAAGTTGCTCAATCACACCATACGGAACACCCTTCCACATGTTTGCGGTAAGCGGTGACGATTTGTGATCAAGTTTATTCGGCATAAAATTCCATCTAGACTTGCCACCTAATCCTATCCGGCTCATATAAGCTATTGCCTTCTCAGATAGGAAGTATCGAGTTGCATTCGATATCGGATCGCATTCATTCATGATCACATCCATCAGAACTTCGGCATTAAAATCAGGTAATTGCAGCATATCGACAGGAATGTTTGTCCAATACAGGCGATCTCGGTTCTGTGCTGAGAACAGATTTGAGTTGATCCTGATGGGCTGACATCCCATAGCTTCGGACATTTTATCCCTGTCGGATATGCGCATGGAAGCAACATTCTCCAATAAAAAGTACTTGAAATTTCCCTCATTCTTAATCCGGACGTATTCGTAAAACAATGATGACTGATCGCCTTTAAGCCCCTGACCATTGCCTGCAGAACTAAGGTTGGTGCATGGAGAGCCGCCGATAAGCAGATCAAACTGATCAAACTGATATCCACTAACAAGCCTAACATCACCCATGTTTCT
>JFJP01027161.1_pt1 | contig 39150 bp, 36 predicted proteins | sample 431651 | NCBI WGS metagenome assembly JFJP01 (sample SAMN02602958, study PRJNA72255) | Microbial mat metagenome, whole genome shotgun sequencing project. | biome: fresh water; feature: sink hole; material: water; isolation source: purple microbial (photo- and chemosynthetic) mats found in... | reverse complement strand
TCAAAAATACTTGCAAAAAATGTTAATTTTTCTGAAAAAAAATTAATGATATTAATTACTTTTCTTTTAGTGAAAAGCAAAAAATTTTTTCAGATTATTTAAAAAACGGCAAAATCAAAAAAGGTATTTACAATAAAAAAAAATATTGAATGTTTTTTAGATAAAGGGTTCAAAGAAGAAAAAAAATCTGATTATAACAAAAAGCATAGTTTTTCATTAGAAGAAAGGCAAACAGACTATAAAATAAAAAAAAAAAAAAAAAAAAAAAAAAAAAAAAAAAAAAATCAAAAAAATACAATGACAACAATGAAAACGATTTTAGAACAGATTCCCATTTCACAAACTCTTCAAAACGAACAAAACAACAAAAACAAAATAAATGAAAACTCTGATGTTAAAGAATTGCAAAAAAGTCAAATTAAAAAAAAATTTATTTTTATTTTTTAAAAATTAATGTGATTTTTTTTAAAATCATCTTGATTTCAATCATATCTATAACTATAATTTTAATTATATTGTTATATTATTTTTTGTTTATTTCCAATATTATTGTTATTTAATTTTTAAAATTGTTTTAAATAATATTTATTGTAAAATAATATAATATTAAAAAAAAAAATAGAAAAAACTTCCAGTCGGTTTGATCAGGAATTGTATGAATTTGAAAAACGTTTGGATAATGATAGTAAAAATGCTCGAGTCAAATTAAAACCGAATATTTCTGATGAATGGATCTTCGAGATCAAGCAGAAAATCAGCAAGATAAAAATGACCAAAATATAAAAAAACAATACAAAAAATATTAATCATTAAAAAAAAAAAAACTTTATAAAAGAAAAGACAATTTATTATCCTCTAAAATTAGTTTTTATGGAATTTTTTTAATAATTTTTGAAAAAAAAATCAATTTTTCCTCTATCATTTTTAAATATTTGGGGATTGGAAAAGCCAACAGTTTCCCAAAATAATTTTGCTCATCCATTTTAAAAATTTCTTCATTAATAAGTTTCTCAAAGAATTCCTCTAACCCCATTGCATCTAACACATTATTTCCATGAATAAGAATCTTTTTGGCTAAATCTTTTTCATTTTCGCTTAAAAGGTCAAAACCATGTGCATGAACTGTTTTGCAATAATAAAACAAAATTTCATTGATAGATTCTCTTGATAATTCTAAATATTTGATCTCGAATTTAAAATTATATGACTGTGCAATACCAATGAAATTAAGAAAATTTTCCTTTAATAACAAAAGTTCTTCTAATATGATTTTTTTGAAAAGCCGATGATCTTCACTTCGTTTAAATTTCATCCATTCTTCGAATGTAGAATTCAAAAGACGATAGGCGTTTTCTTTGGGGATTTCTTGGCTTAAGATCTCTAAAAGATTCTCATAAATTAGGATTTGTAATCTTAAAAGAGCAATTACAGCCAAAACTGTCAAATTATTTAGATTTAAATCCAACGCAGCACTAATTATATTGGATAAATAAACGATTTTATTCTTTTCTTTGATTAGTTTTTTAGTGATTCCCGTGAAATTTTCTTTCGATTTAAGACAAAAAATTAATAAATTTCAAAAAATAGAACTCTAAGAAAAAAATAACCTGTGATTTGGTAAATTTCTTTTGTAGGCTCGCTTTTTTTTCTTTCATGTTTTGGAAAAAGTTTTGTATTATCTTCCAAAGTAAAAGTACTTTTGCTTCTATCATTATTATTTTTGAATAGCTCTTCAGTTGAAAACTCTAATTTAGCTTGAGGTTGAATAAATATATTCTCCTCAAAAAAATTAAAGAACTTTTCCCATTCAATCCTTTGATAAGGATCAGGTTTCAACATCTCCCTTATAAAGTTTTGTGTTCTTAAGCTAATAGGGTTCTTGTCCAAAGGAAAGCTCAGAATATTCCTTTCAATTTTAAGGATGAGATTTTCAACATTGCTATCTTCAAAAGGGCATATTCCGAAAAGCATTTCAAATAAAACTATTCCAATCGAATATAAATCGACTTTTTTATTTATAGGCTGTCCTTTCAATAATTCTGGGGCCATATAGATCGGAGAACCAACAATAACCGTTTTTTCTTGCATAGCATTATTAAGAATTGTTTCTAATTTTTCCATTTGTTCTTGAGTTGGGTCAAAAAATTTACATAAGCCAAAATCCGCTAATTTTAGAACACCAGTCGATGTTAATAAGATATTGCTCGGTTTGATATCACGATGAACAATGTTTTTAAGCAACATTTCTTTTAATGCGCAGGATAATTGCTTTAAAAAATAAAGGGCTTCTTTTTCTGTTAGAAATTTCTTGCTTATTATATAATCTTCTAATGTGTGGGAGTCGCAATATTCGTAAATCAAATAAATGTTATTTGCAGTTTTGAGCATTTTATAATAATGGATTATGTTATTTGAGTTTAATTCTGACAAAGCTTTGATTTCGTTCAAAATCATTTCTTTTAATTTAGGACTGTTGAGAAATCTATTCAAACTGTAGACCTTGATAGCAACTTGCATGTCATTAAGCCGATCTTTTCCTTTAAAAACCTCTGCAAATTGACCTTGGCCGAGTTTATCCAATAAAACATAATTATCTACAACTTTATTCATTTTTTAAAAAAAATAAATATTTCTTTTTTTTCTTTTATTTAAAACAAAAAATTTCATTCAAAACATAAAAGATATTCAAAAAAAATTTTAAAAAATAAAGATGGAATCAAATTATTTGGCGGAAAACGACTTGGAAGAAGGAGTTAACTCATATGTTATACGTGAGTAGTTTTAACAAACCCAATCTTTAATTTTTTTTTGCAGATATTAGAGTACAACAAAGAAAAGGAAATAAGTATATAACAATTATCGAAGGAATTCCTGAAGAATATGATATAAAAAAAATGTTGAGGAATTGGAAGAAAGTAAATAGATTCAATGAAAAATATAATTATATTTTTCTTAAAATAAAGAATTTAAATTGCAATGGCACAATTGTAGAAGAAAAAGAAGCTGAGGTGGTTCAACTCACAGGAGATCAAAGGTTAAATATTGCCAAATTTTTACAAGAAGAAGGAATCGCAAAAGGAGAAAATATCAAAGTCCATGGTGCTTAAAAAGTAAAGGGATTGCTCGAAGAATCATTGAAAACATTTTTTTTTATGTATTATAAAGTCAATTTGTTCAATTCAAGAAAAACACAAAAAAAAAAATCTATTTAAATTAAACAATTTTTTTTTTAAATATTCCAAATTTTTTTTTAAAAATAATTTCTTGAATTTTTAAAAAAATAAGCCTCTGCTAAGAACAATTGATTATCAAATGACAATATTGTTTTTAATAAAATGACATTTCAATTCATGATCTAAATAAAGAAAAATCATTAAAATCTTTGAATAGAATAAATAAAAGTTTTTTTTTAAATAATTTAATTTCTAAAAACTGTAACAATATAAATTTTCTCATGAAAGCACTTTTCAGAATCCTTGTTTTTGTATCCTTATTTTCTCTCTTCCATTCCAAAACGAAACAAGAATGGAAATCCAGAGTCATTTATCAATTGCTCACAGACAGGTCTTTCTTTAACTTATCTTTCCTCATAAACTGATCCCATTTTAAAGATTTGCTCATGGTGATGGTTCCCAACCTGGTTGCAATTTAGGCAGTTATTGTGGCGGAAACTTCAAAGGAATTCAAAATAATTTAGATTATCTCGTTGGTCTTGGTGTCACAGCTATTTGGATTTCACCAGTTGTAGAGAACATTGATAATGGATACCATGGTTATTGGGCTAAAAATATAAATGCAATAAACTCTTATTTCGGCTCTGAGCAAGATTTGAGGGATTTGGTTACTGCTTGTCATTACAAAAACATTTGGGTAATGGTTGATGTGGTTGCCAATCATATGGGTCCTGTAGGAACCGATTATTCTCAAATGAGTCCTTTTAACTCAGCTGATCATTACCATGATTATTGCATAATCAACCAAGATGATTATACAAACAATCAATATAGAGTTGAAGTATATTTGAGATTTTTTTATTATTTAAAAGTTTTTTTTTAAAGAATTGCAGGATGGCTGGCTTACCTGATCTCAAACAAGAAAATCAATATGTTCATGATACTCTTGTTAATTGGATTAGAGAATTCGTGCAGAAATACAATTTTGATGGTGTCAGAATTGATACAATCCCTGAAGTTCCTAAAGCCTTTTGGAAAGATTTTTCAAATGCTGCTGGAGTTTTTACAATTGGTGAAGTATTTGATGGCAGAATTAGCTATGTTTCTGATTATCAAAATTACATCGACGCAACATTGAACTATCCATTGTACTTCCAACTAAAGAATGTTTTCTTGTACAACAGCACAATGAACATTCTTGAATCATTTTACCAATCAATGAGCTCCTTCCCAGATCAATCAGTTCTTGGTGTGTTTGCAGATAATCACGATAATGGTCGATTTTTGAACATTAAAAATGATTATGTCTTATTCAAAAGCTACATGGCTTTTTCTCTTGGAGCAAGTAATTTTTTCAAAATTTCGATTTTTATTTAATGTATATCAAATTTTAATTATTAAGTTGGTATTCCGATCATTTATTATGGATCTGAACAAGGATTTACAGGAGGTGCTGACCCAAATAACAGAGAACCAATGTGGAATACTTTCAATAAAGCGCATGAACTTTACCAATTTATCCAGAAAGTCACTGCTGCTAGAACAAAAACCAAATGGTATAATGAGGGACAAATCCAAAGATTTTCAGATGCGTCTTTTTATGGTTTCACAACTATCATCCTTACATTAATGGACAAAAAATTTGCAATATATTCTATCTATCAAGTGATTGCCAAACTATTCAAAATAGTCAATTCACTCTTTATTTAAATGATGGAGAAACCAAAATTTATGTTTTGAGTTAAAAACAAGAAAAAAATTGCATTACCTTTTTAGAAAAGAATTCTTTAAGGCCTGTTAATTAAATGCTCTGCAAAAAAAAATATTCTAAAATTATGTTTATTCAAAATATTTCTAAAATTTAAAAAAAAAATTTCTTTAAAACAAATTAAAAACTCTTTTTTTTTTATTAATATTCAACTTTTAAACAACAGAATATCCCGATCTTCCTGTATTTTTTTTATTTAATTTAGCTTTGGCAGTTTCCACTCCTAAATTCATTTTCTCACATGAAAATTTGATGCCTTCCTTTATCAAACCTGGTAATTCTTTCCAAAATTCCAAATTTGGAAATGCCTCAATTCCATTTTTGCCTTTATATTTACTATTGTAAATATACCCAGATAAAACATAGATTAAGAACACAACCAACAACCAAAAAATTATAATGGAGCTCTTTTTTGCAGCTCCTGATCCATATCCCATTCGACAACCTGCTGGCGATTTTATACTAAACTCCAAATTGCATTTAGTTATTGTATTTGAATTGATTTTGCTTTGAACAAAATTATTTTCTTGGTTTTCGGCACAAAACACAAGAAAATTTATTTTTCTCATTAAACCATTTTCTGAAGGATTTTCACTGCCTGTACATTGGTCTCCATTTTGATAAGTGATTTTTAAACCTAAGTCAGCCGCATTTGCATCTATTAAACTTATAACTTGATCTTGTTCTAGTTCATTTTTTCCTAAAATCTCACAAGTTTCTGTTAATTGACCCAAAACTTCTAAAGCTTCCAGTGCTGCAACATCATTATTTTTGCATTTCTGCGAAACTGTTTTACAAAAATTGAAGAGATAATCCATTGCAAATAGACCAGAATCTCCGTTCCCATCTTTCACCTTCCAATAATCAGTTTTTTTAAGATAGTTTAAGTCATAATCGTTCGATTTATCGTCAGACCATTGGCATTTTGAACTTGAAAATGTGCCAGATGAATGGCAGAGGATCAAGCTCAAAAAAAGTGTGAAGAAAATCTTCAGAAATTTGCTCATTTAAAAAAAACAATTTGTATTTATTTGTTTGTTTTGGTTTTTTTAGTTTTTAAAAAAAAAACGCATATATTTATATGCAAATATATATCATATCCTTATAAAACGACATTTTGAGTCTATTTTCTTTAATCATGAATTTACTAAAAATGTTTTTTTTAAATTTTAATAATTTTTTTAAAAAAATTATAGTAATTTATTCAAAGTTGAGAAGTTTTTTTCAATTCTATATTTTTCATTTCAAGATTTCTTTGCGCAAGTGAAAGCCAAAACTTTAAAATTCCTTGATAATTTTTCGTTTTACATTCAGTATCAAGGCTTACCTTTTTTATAATTGAGTTTTTCCTCTTTTCAACCTTTTCAAACTTTTCAATTTGTAAATTTTTTCTATTTTCTAAAATCTCTTCTGAACAAAAAAAACATATAGTCCTCAACACAGCATGATTATAAAAATAGCTTTGCCATTTGCTTATATCATAAACATTTTCATATTTATTCCTTTTCAAAAATTTCCTAAATAAATCCTCTAAACTTGCGACACATTCACTTCTTAACCCCCAATTTCTTTTGCAATAATCACAAGAACTTTTGACCATTTGTAGTTGCATAAGACCTGCTACTTGAGATCTGATTTTATTCAGTTTTTTTGCTCTATTTCGCCAATATTTGACAACTTCGATTGCTACTTCTGAAAATTTTCCTTCTCTTTTGATTTGAATTTCCATTGCAGGTAAAAATATTTTGGTTTCCACATCGATATCCTCATCTATTTCTTTGGCATCCTTTATTAACAATTTATTATTAATGCTTTCAAATGTTTCAATGATTGAATCTCTAAAACTAAAATATTTTTCTTGAGAAGAATAGATTTAAATTTAAATAAAAGACGTTTGTGTAGTTGTGGGAGTGAAAACTAATTTGAAATTGCTGGCGATCCAATTAGAGTTTTTTTTGAAAAATTTTTGTCTGAAAAACTCTGAGTTAAAGGTATCTTTTTGAAGCTTCTCTAAAATTTCTTTTAATCTTGCTTCATTATCTCTGATTTTTAAAACTCTTTGCCATTCTTGCTGATTGATAGAAGGCCTTCTGTAAAATTTTCATAATTAAAATCAAACAAAATTTGATAAATATAAAATAAAAAAACTTCATTCAAACCTCTTCTTTTTTTTAGAGACTTCTTCATTATCTTTTAGAACATCTATATTTTTGATATTTATTTGGCTTTCACAAGTATTAGATATTGTGATAATCTTTTCATTAATTTTACTTTTTCTTCTTCCTAGTTTTTTTTTTTTTTTTAAAAACAACTTCCAATTTTTGTTAAACCTGTGCTAACTTTCCAAATTTTTAATTTTTTGCCTGCAAATATGCATAAATTTTCCATAGTTTTTAAAATAATTATCCAAAATATCACAATTATGGGTAAATACGAATCCTTAAAAAAGTTGTAACTATTTGAATATATTATGATACACCCCACAGACAACAATGTTAACCCAGACATATGCAAAGTCACCATAAAGTAAAATTGTGGTGACATAAAAATTTGTGCTTTTGAGCGACATGCTTTTTCTAATTTTAAATCAATATCATCATCATCTCCCTTCCATAAAGTTTTCCTTGTTTCGAACTGAATTTTAGCTTTTTTAAGCAGTGAGACAAAATCATAATCATGGTAATTTTCTATAATGTTATAGAAAAAAATATCAATGCATATTTGAACAGGTATTGACGTCAATGAAAACAAAAAATAATAAATGTAATTCTGCTTTGTTATTGAATAATTGCTTCCTATTCGGCTCTCATCATAATATAGCCAGATAATCAAAAGTAAGATTGGCTAGTAAATTGAAATTTTTTTGAAGAAATTAAATTTATTTTACAAAATATAACAAAGCTAAATTATCTTCTGAAATATTAGAGAACATTTCCATTGTTTCTTCCAAAGGTTCACAATAGTGGTTATGATCCACACCAATAATCTCACTGGTTTTGGAGAAAAATAATTTTTTTTGAAATTTTCCAGTTTTAATCGCTTTTCTTTTTTCCTCCCAAACAACTTTCAAAAAAGTTTCATACAAATCTTCTTCGCTCAAGGAATCACTTGAATTTGATTTACATCCTAATATTTTTCATAATTTATTATCACTCTTAATTTTCATTTATAAACAAACTCAAAGATTCTTGATTTGAGCTCGAAAAAGAATCGCGTTTATTCTCATCTGTGAAAATAATGTCACTATCCCCTTCAAAATTTTCTATATTTGGATTTGGTTTTTTTAAAGGTGAATCTTCTTTGGATTTTGTTGCATTTTCTTTGTCTAGAGGGAAGAGAGGGGACTCCCTATTAGTTTTTTGTCTTTCAATGAGCTTTTTTGGATTCAAATTAGTAAGTTTTTCTTTAATTTTTTTCTCATCAGAATAGTCTTCGATCTCATCTCTTAAAAAATTTCTAATTTTCAATGTTTTATTTTTATAAGATAAATTTATTATAAATTTCTATAACTTTTTAAAATAATGAACAATTTTCCAATAAGTTTCTTCGAGAAAACATTTGCCATATATTTTTAAGTAACAAACATATGTTCTTTCAACAAGTGATATGGCTTAAAATAAACTTTTACATTTTTTTTAAAAATAATTTATAACCTGTGTCAATTAAATAAGAATTTAAGAAACTAAGAAAATCAGTTGCTCCATAAGTAGTTAACATCATAATTAAAGCTATTTTATTTTATTTATATCATATCTTAGTATTATATTAAAGGTGCTTTACATAAGAAACAAGAAAAAGGAGAAACGAGTAAATCTTCGTTTAAAATGGTATTCCAAATCGATTCTATTATTATGGAAAAAACTTTGAACAATAACAGAAAAAAATAAAGCGAATTTCCAAAATATGTTGAATATGTGAAATGGATCAGATAAATTGATAAGATCGTCAGAATCAAAGAAACAAAAATAAAAGTGGTTTTTTTCCAAAAAGATGGCAACCATATGTTTGAAAAAACAGAATCATCTAATGATTTGTCTTTCTAATTTTTTTTTTCAAAAAAAATCATTTGAAAACTGAATTAAAAAAATTTACCAATTTTTTAGACAGTTTTTTAGGAATAAAAATTTCGGCTCCAAGCAAGATTAAATAAAAACCTATTAAAAATAATAGAAAATGTGTTTTTTTTTGATTAAGACCTCCAATCATCAATGTAAAACCGCATCTTCCGGATCTTATTGCAACCAAATCCTCTGATTTCTGAAAAAATTTATAGTGTTTGAAGTTTTTTGAATTAATTACATCAACAATAAAATCAAAAAAACTATGCGGACAGTATGCTTTATCTGAGACAGTTTTCATATCACAACCAAAAGAAATTATTTGTAAATCCCTTCAATAAAAAATAAAAAAATGTAAAAATGTAAAAAAATTTAAACTTACATTAATGATCCTTTCATCAAGACAGTAGATATAAAAAAAAATCCAATAATAGGAATTATTAAAATTCCAATCCCTTCAATAATATTTGGCAATATCATGGGAATATAAAACCAAAATTTAAAGCTGATCGTCTTTTTTCTTTTTAAAACTTTTACTCCAATTCTAATAATTTAATGATGTGAATTATTATGAATGATATAAACTTCTCCATTGCGGTATGAAATAATGTGAAAATTCCAACAATTAAGATGGCTACTAACCCTACTCCCATATACAAAACTAAGTAAACTTGCCAGTCTAATGCAAACATGATAGTTAAATCAGTATGAGTGAGTGGAATTAAGGAAAAATAAAAGGAATAATGAAAAAATGCTTCTCCCTCATATTGTTTGTCTTCAGGAGTTATATAGTTTTCAAAATTCACAGAAGCTTTAATAATTTTTTTTGTAGTCTGAGAAACTTGATGGTAGTAAATCTTCATTCGAACCACGGTTGGAATCATACCAATTTTTGCAGTGCTTGTCACAAAAACAGGTACTAACTTTAAAGCTAATTAAACCAAAAAAAAATCTTGGAAATTTACATTATTCTCATCATAAATCGTTTTTTTTGAATCTGAAAGAGATTGCGGATCAGCTGTTATTTTAAAAAATACGCTGCCTGAATCTAAACTATTCCACAAATTTGCCAAAAAAAGATTTTCATCCAACAAGCAATCCAACATTATGTTTAAGCAAGTATCAGAAACTGGTATTGCACCGAAATCAAAAGAATTTATTGGAATAGTTTTTCTCCGATCAATTAAAATGCAATCAGGATGTAATTCAGTTAAGGATATTATGGGTATATATTTATCAAAACCCTAAAAAAATAGAGAAATAAATTTGTTTAAAAAATTAAATATTACATAACAATTAGACAGATATGGGAAATAAGGAATAACAATTTGTGGATTGGTTTGCTCATTCCAATAATTTAATTCATTAAAATTGGGGTTTTGATCAAGAATTTTATTTGTATGATTGAATTTCAATAAATAGCTCATAAGGAAATCTTGTTGAGAGTAATTCAAAGAGTAGATTGAAATTGGTAGATTTATTGGAAGGTTTTGTGTGAGGCTTGGATCCAAAATTATAAAAAATTGTTTTGTTTTGGGAAAGTCTGCACGACAGGGATTGACAGCTTGTATTCTACAAATTTAAAAAAATTAGTATAAGTTTATTACCTAGAAGAGTTTATAAATTGGTAAGAGTTGAAGGAAAAATTGGGATTTAAGATTTCTATTTCCAAAGAAAAAACAGCATCCGATAAAAAAATAAAATTAAAGTAATGTGCTGCATTCTTCGTATTATTTTCATTTAAAAATTCTTTATGCATATCTATAATATATGAAGATGATTGATACATTTGTGCTCCAAAATAAGTCAGCAATATCTAAGGAAAAATAAAATAATCTAAAAAAAGAAACATTTACAAAATTTACATTCCAATCTTTGCCATATACAAAAAAGGAATTATTACAATATAGACTTCTGAAATCAAATGTTAAAAAAGCAACTGCCAACCCTTCCTTTTAAAATTTTTTTAAAATTTTTGTTATAAATTACTAAAGTGAATTTTGCTGTTTTTGAAAAAACGCTTGTCTGTAAAAAAAAAACATTATAGTCTCCTCATTAAAAAGAGAAATAAAATTGTGAACCTGATTGAAGGAATAATTATTATAAGGGATTGAAATATATAGATTATCAATGGGGTAAACAAAGATTGAGTTATTTGATTGTAACTGCCTTTCTTCAGCTTTCGAATATTTTATCAAATTGAAGAGCAAAAACCAAAAAAGGATTAGCATTTTCAAAAATCACAGAACACTGAAATAAAAATTTTTTGAATAAGACTTTGAAATATTTTAGTTTTGATTTTTTTATAAATTAAAAAAAATACAATTACGGTAATAGAAAAAAACTAATTTAATGAAAAATTTGAATTTTTTTAAATTTAATCTAATTTTAAGAAGTTTTAGAAAATGGGTAAAAAGAAAAAACACTTAAAGTTCATAAACAAATAAAAAAATTAAAAAAATTAATTTAAAAAAACCCTCTCTTAATAGTAAATTTCCAAAAATTAAAATGAAACTTCTCAAAATTTTTTTTAAAAATGATATTCAATTGTTTTAAAGTTAAAAATTTTTAAATTTAAAAAATTTGAAATGTTCCAAAGTTTATTTTTTTTATTTATCTCATTCTTCCTTGTTATCCATTGTGAGGAAATATGCAAAACTATTCCCCCTTCAGAAGTGGGACCTATGATCCCTGAAGTTCCTTGGTTCTTTAATGAGACCTATCAAGTTATCGAACTTGATCCTTCTACAGGAGCCAGATGCCTTGATGGCTCAAACTACAAATTTTACTTTACAAAAGGTTCAGGTTCAGGCGTTAACAAATTCATGTTTAGTTGGCAAGGTGGTGCTTTTTGTGGGATTGATGGGTATGACACCTTAGAGTCGTGCTTTTATAGATCAAAGATGTTTTTAGGTTCAAGCAAATATTGGGGAGAGAATGGATCATTTGTTTCTCAAAACATGTCAGTGGGTTATTTTTCCAATATGGAAAAATACAACCCTGATTTTTGGAATTGGAATAAAATTGGAATTAATTATTGTGATGGATCAAATCACCAAGGTTATTTAGAAGATCCTTTGCAATTCAATGGGACAAATCTCTGGTTCCGTGGCTTCAATAATACTTTTTCAGTTTTCGAATATGCAAGAAAAAATTTAGGATTGTTTAAAGCAACAGAAGTGATAGTCTCAGGAGGATCTGCTGGCGGTCAAGCAACTTATATATGGAGCGACTATTTAAAAAGCTATTTCCCTTCTTCAGTCAAATTAATGGGAATTCCTGACGCTGGAATGTTTTTAGATGTTTATAATAATCAAACTGAATGTCATTTATTCAGATATCTGAACCATCGAATTGCCAATTTGACCAACTCTGCTAATCTTGAGTTGTTCAAAGGATGCCAATTTTATGGAACAGATAATGTGTGGAAATGTATGGTTGCTGAGTATATTCTAGAAAACATCAATATACCAATGTTCCTAATAAACTCCCAAGATGACTATGAAGCTATGAGAACACATTACGGGGTAACATGTGTTGTAGACGGACCTGAAACTTGCTCAAATCAAGATAAAGTTAAAATTAGTGATTTTAGACATAAATTTCTTGGAATTGTTAACAATATAAAAAAACAAAAACCATCATGGGGATTTTGGTTGAGAACTTGCTTTGAACATGTTTATCAAGGATCATGGGCTTGGTATGGCCATACGAAGAATGTTTTTAATGGTGATTTAGGAAATTCATCAAGTCTGAGAGATGCCATGCATTATTGGTACAATGGTGGCAACATTCAAAATGCCAGTTTGGCCCACTTTGTTGATGTTGATGATTGGGAACATAATTCAAATTGTCATTTTAATCGAACAAATGTATTTTTCGGAAGAAAAAGGGATTTTTTCTTACAAAAACAATAAATCCTTAATAATATGGAGTAAAACTTAAGTGCCAAATATTGCCTTAAGAGGTTCAATTAATTAAAACCTCATTAAAATTTAGAAAAACTATACAAAAAAAAAAAAATTAAAACTTAAATATTTTATCTTTTATATTTTGAAATGATTTTCTATCTCCAAAAAAAAATTATTAAGTAAAACTATTTTGATTTCTAGATTTTTAGATTAATTTGTTTTCTAATATTAAATTTATTTTCTAAAAATTCATTTTTTTTTTTTTAAATATCATTGTAATTTATCAAGCCAGTACATTTGATGTTTGTCTCATTATTTTTCGAAGGATCGTCAAGGTCTTTATATTCTTTATTAGGAAATTTCTTGAAAGGAAAGTTTTGATCATCTTTCTTTAGGTTATTATAATCATCCTTCTTTACATAAGGTTTATCATCTCTATTTTCTCGATAAAATTTCCTTGGTCCTCCTTTTCTATTGAACTGCTGATGACCTTTGAATCTTCAATCCTTATAAGTAATTGAAAATACAAAAAAGTTTACTGATAATTATGAGAAGACATTCCACCAGAAGGAAAAATTGCAGAAGAACCCATATTTGTGAAGATTCCTCCCTTTATTTTGTTTTTATCATTAATATAAGCTTTCAGCATTTTATTTTCAATTATCTAACATATTAAAAATTTGCAATTATTTTAATTTATTTGAGTTATTTCAACCTCCCTTTTTTCCTTCGTTAGTTCATTTTCATGTTTGTTTTTAAAATGTTTAAAAACAAATAATTCTCCTTGAAACATCTAAAATATTTTCAGATTAAAAATCTTAAATTAAATAAACCTTGTCACAATATAAGCAAGGCCATTTATCATCTTGCATTTCTTTTTTGATTTTCTTGCGCAAATACTCATCCATATCTTCTTCTATTTCTTCATTCAAATTTTTTTTCTCCAGGTTATTTTTGCTATCCTTTATCCTGTTTTTAACTACTTCATTGCATTGGGCATGCCAATCTGGAATATTGTGAATTACTTCCTAAATTAATAAATGTAAAAACACTTCGTTGATGATAATTAATATACTGGATCAATTTTCAATCTTAAATGAATAGGTCCACATTTTGCTGAAAGCATTCTTTCATCGTAATATTCAGCCGCACAATAAAAGCAATACGAATGAACTTTCCTCAAATAAAGTGTTGTGATATCTAATTGATACAAATTTGATCTCTCTGATAAATTATTCAACAACTTATTGTTCTCAATTCTTTTTTCTTTATCCAATGCTAAAGCCAATTCTTTGCAAAGTTCAATGTCAGTCTTAACTCGATCATTATCAAGTTTTGTTGCGACCTTATTTAAAATAAATAAAAAAATTAATTTTTTTAAAATTAATTTGAACCTTTATTGGCTTTTTTTGGCCTTTTGATTTGACTATCGTAAATGCATAATTTTTTATCATCAAATTATTCAATGTATATGCACCTTTGTTGCAATTTTCCTCTGAATCAAACAAAATCCACCCAAATCTTAAATAAATTTTAGAGAAAAACCCAATTGTTGGATTATTTACCTCAAAAAATCATGAGTTTTTAAAGGTTCTGATAAAGAAAGAGAAGAAAACCCAGGGACCTTCATTAAATTATCCTTGATATCCCATCGTGAAATATTCTTTGGGACTGATTTTATGAACAAAGTCATACAATTTGGATCAAATCCGAAATAAGGTTCTCCTAAAATATCAACATTATCATCCAAATTGATCTCTTTATGAAAGTTATTCCGAGTGTTTCCAACTTGATTGTTTTCTTCACCATTATTTTCATCTAATTTATCAGATAAATTGATTTCACTGTTTAAATGAGTGTTCAAAGTCTAAAAAAAAACATTACATTTAAAAAAAAAAATTTCAATTATTTTTCAACTTTTTCATCAATTTCCAAATTCAAATTTTCATAAACGCCATTTGTATAGTTTTCAAAGAATCTCTCTGCATTCTTTTGGCTTTCATTCCTTCTCTCTTCTTTCAATCTTTCAGACAAAACCGGGTCATATTTTTCTGCAAACCATTCCTCAATTTTGTGCTCTCCAAAAAATATCTCTAATTGTTTCCTTTCCCAATCCTTCTTATATTTCTCATAAAACTTCTCTGCTTTGTTTCTATCCACATTGTCAGGCTTTTATCATAAGTAAAATTTCCAAACAATTTCTCAATAAACTATTAACCTGAGACTCCATAAAAACTCTATAAGAAACTAAAGGTCCATCTAAATAAGGGACGAAAATTTGTTTTGAATTTTTGCTTTTTTTGTTTCTATAATTATGTCCACCACCTACATTCAATTATAAAAATATTATCTTTTTATAAAAATTTAATTACTTGAGCTTCTGGATCTGGATTCATCATCATGTTTTTTATAATATTTATTAAACCTAGTATCTTCTCTCCTCTTGAAATAAGGCTTATCTCTTCCATTATTATAGTTTCCCCTTCGGTCCTTTTCCCAAGTATTCGATCCCATCTCATTATCCGAAACTCTTCTATTAGATAATCTCCTTAATTTTATATTTTTTTTTCCTCATAAAAACTAAAAATGAAATGTTTACTTATTATTAGGACTTGAATTCTTTGTATCAATTTTTTGATGATTGCTTCGAGAAATACTGCTTTTGCTTAGACTCTGAGTGTTGCTTTTGCTTTTGCTTTGAGATTTGCTTTTGCTTTGACTTTTATTGCTTTTTTCTATTTTTTTTTTTCTTTCAAAATTTAGAACTCAGATTCTTTTAACCTTTCGTCTGACTTGCCTTTGACTTTGATTTCGAACGACTCCGACTTCTTGAAATCGATGCACTTGATGAGCTTTTTCTAAAGCGTTTTCGTTTTTTAGATTCGCTTCGAGAACTTTCAGATGAGGAACTCTGGGATTCCTCTTCCACTTTATTGGGATTTGGATTTTCAATGTTCTATTTTGATTTTTATTATAAAATTAATGATTTTTTTTTTTTAAAAAAACTTGAGTTATTTCAGAAGGCAAATTTTCTGAAGGCTCTTCTTCTGTTTTTCTATTAAAATGAGATAGTTTTCAAGTTTAATTTTTTTAGTGTATACTTGATTTCTTGATCCATTGTTAAAATTTGGTCCTAAAATATAAAAATAATTAGTGAAAGAAAATTAAAAAAAATAAAGAAAAAGCTTGTTGAGTTTTTACAAAAAATGGAAGAAAAAAGTAAGCTTTTATAATTTTATGGCTTGAAGAAAAGTAAAGATGGGTTAAAGCAAAATTTTAAAAACGAAGAAAATTTTTAAAAACATACTTTAAATATTTGAAATCTTTCTCAAAATTATTACAAAATTTTTCCTTTATATATTGATCTCGCTCGTAAAAAATTAAAATATTAGAGTCAATAATTTAAAACAATAAAATTAAAAAATTAAATTTTTTTTGAATTTATCCAATTATTTATTTTTTTACTCTAAATTTGAAAATAAACTGAAAAATTACCATTACAGTAAAATTAACTTGTTTTCTAACAATCAAAAAAATAAAAGGATCCAAAAAAAGGTTTTTTGAAAATATGGCCGAAAAAAATTGCCATAACTCAAATTAAAAGAAATTTTTAATAAAAAACATTTTGAATTAAAAAAACTCTCTAATTTTATCTAAAATAAAAATGAATAATCAAAAAGATAGTTATTATTTTTTTTTCTTTTTATTGCCTCAAAATTAATATTTCTTTCTTGAAGAACAAGATGACGAACTTCTCAATCCTACCACCCCCTCTAAATACCAATATAGAATGGATTTTCCTCGGGCCTCAAACTATTCCAGCATGAATGAATTAGTTAAGGCATTTCCCCATTTAAAATATGTAAATTCCAACACTTTTGACAGCGAACGTGTTAACAATGCAGACTTTTTTGTGATTAAATCCACAAATGACGATGATGTTCATAAGGTAAATTAATTTTACTTTAATTTTTTATTACAATAAAACATTAACATTTTCAGGCGATTAAATATGGAGTCTGGACGAGTTCAACATTAAACAATATAACATTCAGCCAATCATTCAAAGACAAAAAACAAGTGTTTTTATTATTCAGGTAATATTGTTCATTTTAAGGGGATGTTTGATTAAATTTCCTTTGTTTTTAGTGTGGTTAGAAGCGATCAATTTTTGGGCGTTGCTAAAATGACAAGCGAATTTAGCAAAAATGATTCATTTAAATATTGGTGGGAAGGTTGCAAATGGTTCGGCATCTTTAAAATCGAATGGGTTTTCGTGAAAGACATCAAGCAAAAATATTTCCAAAATTTGGATTTGGAGTAAAAAAATTAATTTTTTTTTCTTTCTTTCATTTATTTAATTAAAAAAAAAGGATTGAAACTTTAAAGGATGGGACTTATCTCGAATTAAATGAGGGTAAAACTATCCTACAAGTTTTCCAAGATTATCAAGGGAAAAACAATATTTTCTCAGCTTTCGAATTTATGGATGAAAGAGAAGATGAATTGAGGTACAATCGAGAAAATGATGAGAATTTCAAGATGCAATTTGATGAATTGTCCAAAAATTATAGCAGAAATCCTCACAATATTATTCCACGAAAAAAATATAAGGATTATAAAAATCCTTATTATCAATATCGGGGCTACCCTTATAAACAACAATATAATCCACAGTACAATCCACAGTATAATCAACCATATCAACCATATTATCACCAATACCCAGCAAATTACAATTACAACTATCCATATAATGCTCCTTTTCATCCAACAAACGAGCCATTTAACAAAGAAGCCTCTTTTCAAAGTGAACAATTGAAGCCAAAATATAACTCTCATGCTGAACCATTTATTTACAAAGAAAATCCTGAGATCAATGAGCAGGAAGAAAAAAAAACTTGAATGAATTAATTTAATTTTTTTTAAAAAGGGAAAACCCAAACAAAAAAATCAACAAATTAAAAAAAAAAAAATTTTCATTTAATTTAGAGTTAATTTCGATTTGCACTGAAAAAATCCTAAAAAAGGTGTTAAAAGAAAAATTAATTAAAAAAAAATTATAGTTTTTTTATTTTATTTAAGCTCCAAATAAATTTTAAACATTAATAAAGTATGGAGAAATATAATAAAACAATTCATAATGGCGATTCAGGGCAGTAAGATAAACCTTATTTTTTCTCTAAAAATATTTTCATAGAAAACTTGAGACCCCCCCAAATAATATATTTCAAACTAAACAAGAAAATCAATTCCCTTTGTTAAACCTCGATACTTCGAACGATCCAAAACAAATAATAAGCAATTTAAATTCCTTGCCGTTTATGATGAATATTGACCCTCTAGCAGCAAGCCAAAATTCCAGTTTTGTTTTAAAAAAATTAAAAGAATTCTTCAACTTTTAATGAATTTTTTATTTTTTATTTTATTTAGTTTCTTATGAAGATCACAATTTAAATTATTATCAAGAATATTGCCGCTTGTTCATTGCAAATGTGGTTTTAACAACACAGGTTTGATTTGATCTTGTTTATAAAACGAAGAATTTTCTTGAATAGATGAAAGAATTAGTTTCTGAGAAAAATGAGCTTTTTGGGAAATTAGAACGTTTAGAGGTCTCTTCAATTTTTTTTTTAAATTAAGAGAATTTAAAAATCTATTAAATTTTGGTGGGGATCATAGTTTTTTTTGCAAAAAAACCTAAAAAACTTTAGAAAAAGACCGAGGAATACCAGATGAAATTAAATGAGAGTCTAAGTGATCGTAAGAAAAGAATGAGGAGAACTGCAGAAGAAATTGATCGTCATTTCAGATGCACTATTGAAACATGTTTGAAAACGTATGGATCTGAAGGATCATTGAACCAACACATCAAATTAAAGCATCCTGATCATTATGTTGTTTATCAATTCTTTTATGAAGTATTAAGTTTTTTATTTGGATATTATAGGCACTTATGACACAGAATTTGATAGCAAATACTTCTATAATTTCCAATGAAAATCTGATTAAAGATCAGGATGAAAAAGACGAACAAGAAAAATTTGAATAAGATTTTTTATTTTAGAAAATAGGAATCTGTGTATTATTAAAGAGGAAAAAGTTAAATTCTAATATTACTTTTTTAAATTTTTCTCTCTATTTTTATCTTTTTTTTTCTTCTTTGGTTTGCAATAAAATACAATAAAAATAAGTATTTTCAGAGATCCAAAGGAAATATTCACAAATATTTTTTTTTATTATCAAAAAAAAAAATATAATATATAAACTCAACATTTTTGTTTAATTTTCTGATGGACATTCACAAGAAAAATAAGCCAATCCTCCTTCAATTAAATCATGTTCTTTATGGCAGTAATTTTTGCACTTTTTGCACAATTTCAACTGTTTCATGAGAGAATGTTCGCAAGTTTTGCAACTTTTATTAATAAAAAAATTAGAAAATTATAAAGAAATTATTGAAATAAACTAGTAAATTTGCTGTAAATGATCTCCTTCACAAATTCTGTTGCTACAAAACTCTTCGTCAAAGGTATTCTTACAATTTCCAAGCAAAAAACATTGACAAAACGAATTTTTCTCTCCCAAATAAAAGAATTTATGTCCATAATGACATTCCTTTATACAAAAGGTGCATAAGCTATGATCATGGAAGAATTTTTCTCCAAAGCAAGTCAAACATGAGAAACTCATCTGATTAATAGCAAAAGAGTTGATTTCATTGAAAGAACACACATTTTTGGAGCACTTAATATAAAATTTACTAAATAAAAAAATCAAAATAAATTATAAAAACATTAAGAAATGATTCTTTTTTTTCTAATTTGAGAAAAAGCTTTACTTCCTTTAAATCCGGGTATATAGTGCAGCTTTCAAACTTTAACTCTTTATTATTTGAACTTATCACTTCTTTTATGGTTTTTTGTGTCACGTTTCTAAAGAGGAAAAGATTAAAGAATTCCAATTTCAAATAACATAAATAATTTGCAAAACTTAGATATGACTTCAAAACATTCAATCCAATATCAATATAAAGGAAATTCAGCTCTAAGAACCTTAAATTCTGAAAATTCGTTTTAATGCTTTTTCCAAGATTGACAATGCAATTTTCAGCTAAGTCATTCCTTTTTATATTCAGAACCAGACATTCTAAATGCTTTATTTTGCTAATATCATTAGAGAAATCCAGAAAACTTGCTGAATTAAGCTTACAATCAGCAAGATTCAATTGCAGAGTCTTTAGAAATCGCTGCTTGCTGATTTCTGAGAAAAGACCTTGTAGTCCATTTCCTACAAGATTTCCCTCGAAATCCAGACTTAGATTTTCTAGATTGTCTGTAAATGGCAATGAAATTTGTTTGATTTCTGAAAGATTTAACTTATTATTGGCTAAACTTATTGAGGCTTTTTTTATCTTAGAGGAAAATTTCGGGATTTCTTGAAAAAAATCTTCGTTTATAAGGTTATTTTCGCAGAAAAGTTCGATATTTTCAAGAGATTCTAATGTTTGTAGCCCTTTAAACAGTTCTAATAAATCTTGATTTGTAAGGCTTAAGAATTTACATGAGATTTTGAGTGAATTCAGAGTTTTAAATAAATGAAAATTGGAGAAAATTTTGACAAAAGAATGGTTGATATCATTTAATTTCTCTATATTTAAACTGAATTCCACTAAATGTGAGTGATTGAGGAGAGACTCATTTAAATTCTTTGAGAAAAGCTCGAAATTATTGTTGCTTGCTTGCTGTTGATGATGGGAATTGTTTGGATATTTATAGAAACTTAAAGGACTTTCATTTTTGGGCTTCTCCTTATAATTCATTGTCAAAGAGGTTATAGCTGAAGAATTAAAAAAAAAATTAAAAAAAGCCTCAGAAACTGTTTCGGTGAAGAATAAATCTATTGCCAATTGTGACAGCTTATTTACAAAGAGTAATTCATTGAAAATCGCAAGAATTTCTGTTTCTTCAACATGTTGATCGAGAAAAATATTCACATTATTCTGAAAGGAACTCTTGGGTTGTCTTTTCACCAGTTTTTGGAGGAAATCAAGATTTATAATAAGATTTTTCTTTTGTGGGGAGTCGAGAAAAAAAGATACTTTGTTATTTGTTTTATTTTCTTCACTAAGTTTATTTTTACTGGGAGTGCCATTCAAAAAAGATAGATTTTGAATTATTGCGAAATTATCTGGAACTATCAATGGTGGTAATTTCTTAGTTTCCCTGATTCTTTTGGCTTTCAAATTTATGAGATTCTCGTTCTTCAAGAAATTGACTTCATTTTTTTTGGAGAAATTGGAAGGTAAGTTCATAAGAGAAATATTAGTATTTGCATTTAAATTTTGGATGTTTGATATGAAATTTGGCTGATTAAGTGAAGGATTCAAAAGATTTATATTATGATTTGAATAGTTTAGAAGAGGATTCGGGATAGGTGAATTGAAATTCGAGAAGTTTTTATTAAAATTGGTGGTATTTGTGTTTAAAATTGAAATATTTGTGTTTTTATGCGAAACCATAGGCGTATTTGTATTGTGGGAATCAATTTTCTTTCCGAAAAATAAATCTTCATTTTTTGTTATTTGATTTAAACCATAAAAGGAAACAGGTTCATTTGGTGAGTAAAGAGGTCCATTCGTGCTTTTTTTATAAAGAACGTCACTCATATTACTCACTATTTTCTGATGAGTTTTTTGGAGACCTTCTTTCATTGAACTTTTCTTTCCAAAAATAGATTTTTTTGGATTTTCTAAGTTTTCTAAGCATTTAACATCTTCTGAATCCTTTGTTTCTTTTAATGATATGGTAAAGGTTTTATGGGAAGCTGAATGATTGTTTTTCAATTTGTCATTTTTTCTTGTTCTTTTTTGCTCTGGAGATAAAGGAGAAGTTTCTGAGATTTCACTATCTTCAACAGAAAATTTCTTGTGTGTTGTTTTCATAATTTTCACTGGAGACAGTGACTTTTGTATTTTTAAAGGCGTTTTAAGGTTGTCATAGCTATTATTATTTTCGTTTTCTTTAGATAAAATTTGAAGATTGTTCATGTTTATTAGGTGTTGAGGCATAGCATGTAAGGATTTTATGCGGTCTGGTGACTTTCTTATCAAGAAACTTTTTTCTTTTTTGCCAGGACTTTTGGCTTCTTCATTAACAATAAAAGAATTTGTGAGTTCTTCATTGTTTAGAGTCCAAATATTCATCTCTTCCGAAATGGTAGGTGTCATTAAATTATTGTTGATGAATTTCTCTTGTAATTCTTTGAAATCTGGTCTTAATTTAGGATTAATTTCCAACATTTCTTTTAATAGAAGTCTTAAATCTTCATTTCCTAATAGATAAAAGCTTTCTGCTATCCATTGATTCAATATCTCTTGAAAAATCTCTTCATTAAGTACTTGTCGATCAGTCCTTGAGAATTTCTTGAAGGTGATCATGTAAATAAAACAAAGCCCTAAGGAAAATACATCAGCTTTAAAAGGATTACATGTTTTTTTCGCGAATAAACTCTCAGATAAAAGCTCAGGAGCCAAAAAAGGTATGGTTCCTTTTATTGTCTTTGTTTTGGTTTGCTGATCATTCATCAGAATCTCCCCAGCCCCCACATCACAAACTTTAAATTCTAGATCATTTTCCCTCATTATTAATAAGTTTTCTGGTTTTACATCACAATGCGAAATATTTAATTCATTTTGTAAAAAAGCAAATGCAGCAATTAAATGCTTAAAAATCCGAAGAACCTTCTCTAAAGAGAAATATTGAAAATGATAAAGGTTCTTCTTACGTGAATCTATCAACTTAGTCATTGAACAGAAACCCTTTTCCATGAGAATATATGCTGTCGTTGTGGAATTGAAATTGTCAATTTCTTCTTTTATTATACAAAAGTTGAGATATTTTATAAAAAAATTGTGGAGATCCTTCTCTTGGATCTTCTTTAGGAGATTTATCTCCTTTTTCACGGTTGAAGTATCTGCATCGTCTGATAACCGAATCTCTTTCAAAGCAGCTTTTGTTGAATGTTGTTTGTGTTTCACCTCGAAAACGCGAGCGTTGCTACGACCAAGCTCTTTACCGATGGAATAATGTTTAAGGAAATCCTCACCATCGAGAATATCATAGCTACAATTTAGACGGTGGAGGTTTGCACTTCTCATTTTTTTCTAAAATACTTGATATTTAGTGAATTGCTAAGAATTTTTTATTTGAATAAAACTGAAAAATTGTTATATTTTTTTAGATTGGGATTTCGAAGGGAAGTTGTATTCTATTAAAATTGCATTTTTAAAATAAAATTTCTCTCAATAGTCTTTTTTAAAAGAATCAAATGCGAAATTTAAATTTTAAATAATTTTTTCTCGTAGAAAGTCAGATTTTAGGGTAATACAAAACAAAATGAATAAAAAATATTTATTTTTTTAGAATTTTTTTTTCAATTTTGAAAAGAAATTTTCATTAATTCACCACCACTTGCATTTTTTCTATCTAAAATAGGAGACGTTGAGGTAAAATTCTTCATAATAGAATCCTTTTTAAAGAAGTTGTTTCTCCCATTTTTTTTTAAACGATCTTTTGCAGAAGGACCCAACATAAGTTTAAGTTTCTGAATTTTCTCATTTTTTTTTTTTTCACTTTTAGAGTTATGAGTAGAATTTATGCTTTCAATGACATTTTTATTTTCACCTCTTTTATTAATTTTTCTTATCACATTTTCACTATTATTCGTAGGAAAATAATGTTCAAAACTCTTATGATGGTCCATATTCTGCCGAAAAAGATCAAATACACATTTCTTTTCATTTTCATTTTCATCATAACTTTGAGCAAGTTTGGTTTCTTCTTTCAAATCCTTTTGATCTTCCTTTAAAAGAATATCCATAAGATTGTTATCTTCAGGAATTCCTCTTGCATAAAGATTGAGACTAGTTTCTTTTGCATAGTTTTTGCTGATGATTGTGTGATTTGGCATTTGATTCATAGAACCTAACAGACATTCCTTTGATTGAAAATTCTCGAAGGAACCAACATTTTTTATTGATTTTATGTTGTTGCTTTGTCCCAAAGATTCTAAAGAATCGGGGTTAGAATGTTCGTCAAAGGTGTTGAAAATATCTTCATCATTTTTATCCGAATATTGGGTCGGAAACATTTTTTTGCGATTAAGTTTGAGGCTCTCAGTAAAAGTTCTCTTGGCATTTCTGAAAAAAACATTAGGTTTTCGTCGTTGAAATTCTTTTCTTTCAAATTCCACATATTTATATGAGTTTTTATGTTGTTTAAGCGTTTTCCAAGGGTCAACATGAGAGTTGATAAAGGGACAATTTCGGATAAAATGAGTTTTTTTTCCACATAAACCACATTCCAAATGCAAATCCTCAATTTGTTTATATAACATTATTTTGTCTCTTATTTCACAGAATTTTTCTGAATCCTGTGGAAATTCTTTTAATAACTCTTTAAAATCCTTATTTATTATGTAAAATACTGATGTATAACCGACGCTTTTGGCTCCATATAAACTCGTACCATTGGTAAAGAATGGAATCTCATTAAAAGATTGACCTTTTGAAAGAATACAAAGTTGACTAGCATTTATAAAGAGCTGAACTTGTCCTTTAATAATAAAATATATAGAATCTTCATGACTTTCTTCTTCAAAGAGGATTTCTTCAGGAACAAGACGTTTTTGTTTCATTTTCAAAACTAATTTCTGAAGAAAAAACTCACTGAAATTAATAGAAAGCATTTTTATATTCTTTAAAGCTAATCCAGTGGTATGCAAAATTACTTCATTCTGTAAAGTTGACGATAGTTTTTTAAGGATGGCCTCCTCTTTCTCAAGATCTTCTGAGTTTTCCTCATTTCTAATATATAGGAAATATTCTCTTAATCTTGTTTGTAAATCAAAATTCAAGTTATTCCTCTGCATGAAATTATTAAGAACCTTCACCTCTTTCTTAAATTCTTGTTCTCTTTTCATCATATTAGCAAGAATAGAACCAACACTATTAATTCCATAAGCAAAAGTACCACAACCTATCAAAATCACAAAAATTGTAAACAGAATTTCAAATGGATTTTGTGGAGTGATATCTCCATAGCCCACTGTGATAAGAGTGGTTACTGCCCAATAAATACAATAAACATAACGCACTTTCCAATCATTCAAATATGTTTTTTCAATTACATTTAGCCAACTTTTTTGGTTCAAGTCTATCATTAAGGACCCTATGGTATGAAAAAGACAGGCAATTATATGGGCTATATAAAGGATGTTGCAAACGACTTTAATGAGATTGAAAATGCCTTCATCGAAATCATTAAGAGAAAGCTTTGTCTCAAAGAAAACTAGGATTTCCTTTATTCTGAGCATTTTGAAAAAGAAAAACAGCTTCACATAATTATTTTCTTCACTTAATCCAGAACTTATAAAAAAAAAAGACAGCATTGCAATGAGATCACAGAAGAATTTTTCACCGAAATAACGATGAATTATCTTTTTTCTTTCAAGAATTTTGGCGCCTTTATTATAATAACCAACATGAAAACGAAAAATAATATCAATAAAAAGAAATAATGTTGCTGAATTATTCATTAAAGGGAAATAATAATATCATAAGAAATAAAAGATAAATTATCAGGAAAAAGTTCCAAATTATTACGCTTTTATGATCAGGATTTATCATTGGAGCTAGGTGATCATAAATTCTATAAGATTTTTCAAATATTTGACAGGTTTTGATCCAAAAAAAAGAACAATTCATTTTTGAAAACCTTTTTTTTTCTATTTCAAAATTGGATTTATTTGTTTTATATGAATTAAATGTTGGAATAGCTTTGAATGAGGTATCAAAAGTTTTATCATTGATCAATTCAAAATGGCGGTAATCCAAATTCTTATAATCGTTGTAAATTATTTGAAATCTCAGGTTTTCCAAAAATTTCCTCACAGTTTTAAGAACTCCAAACAGAAGCCCTGAAGAATTTATTGTTTTTTTTCTGGGAATTTTTTTTTTGGTCTTGGTCTTGATCTTGGTTTTCGTTTCTTTTTTTCTGTTAAAATGTGAGCTAACTGATTTCGTAATTATATTTTTTTCTGAGAAGTCTGATGGTTCTTCAAATAATAAGCGATTGAAAACTTTTGGTTGAGAAATTTGTTGACTCATTTGTATTTTCTTGTTATTTTTCAATAAATTTTCTGTATTCATCTTAGAATTGGGCATCAAAGATGGAAAATCCAACTCATTTTTCTCGATTATATTTATTGAAGGACAACAATCTGAAATTACATTTCTTGAAGGATATCCATCAGAATTTGCATGGCAATCATATTTTGGGGTGTTCACTTTCTTCACGTTTGTGTATGAATTATTTGTGGCGGCGGGAAACATTCGTATTTTTTAAGTGTCTTCAGGAAAAGGGAAAGTTAAACAAACAAAATGAAAAAAAGTTTTGATAATTAATTACTTGTTAAAATCCCAAAAAAGCTTTAATTTTTATCTAAATTAAAAAGATTTAGCAAGTCTTAATTATCCATATATTACAAATGTTTCAACATTAAAATAAAAAGTTTAAGGACATGTCTCTGCACAAAAATAAAAAACTCACAAAAATTCAAATAAATTTCAATAGTTTTTATATCATTACCAAAGAAATCTAAAAAAATGATTTTATCTTTTAAATTTCTAACCAGCCCCTTGACCTGGTCCGTTTTTTTTTTTTAAAATGGGAGACTCCATTTTAAAGAAGCTACTTCTCTGATTTTTCTTTTGGATGTTTGCATTATCTGTGTTTAGCAAATTTTTAGAACATTTTATTTTAGAGACTGAGTCTTCCGATATTGTCTGTTGTTTTTTTTTCTTCCCAATTAACTTTTTTATCACATTTTCACAATTATTTTTCCGGAAATAATGTTCAAAACTCTTATAATGATCCATATTTTTCCAAAATAAATCAATCTCATTTTTCTTGTTCTTTTCTTTCTCCTCACGAAAAGTCATGTCCTCTTTCACTTCCTTTGGCTCATTTCTGAAAAGATGACCCATTAAACCATGATCTTCAGAAAGTTCTTTTGAAGAATTATTTACACCGTTTGGAATCTTTTGGTTTTCCAAGAAAAAACTTGGAATTTTCTCTCTTGATATCAAATTATTAATTTCGTCAGAATTTTCAAAATTTATTGAATTTGCTTTTGGGATATGTGAGGAGGAATTTTGAGATTCTGGGTTTGAAAACAAATCATCATCAAAACCATCCGAATGCTGAGCGGTAAATGTTTTTCTATTAATTGTTTTGAAGTTTTCAGTGAAAAATCTTGTGGAATTTCTGAAATGAGCATTTGCTTTTCGTCTTTGGAAAAAACTTCTCTCCATTTGCACATATTTATAAGAATTTCTATGTTCTCTGACAGCGTTCCAATGATCAATGCGTGTGTTTATGAAAGGGCATTCTCGAATAAAATGGGACATTTTACCACATAAGCTGCACTCCATATGCAAATCCTCTATTTCTTTATAAAGCATTATTTTATCCCGTATTTCACAGAATTTTTCAAAATCTTGTGGGAATTCTTTTAATAATTCTAAGAAATCCTTCTTAGGAATATAAAAGACTGAAGTATAGCCAAGACTTTTAGCTCCATATCTAGTAAGAGAATTGGTTAGAAATGGGATTTCATTAAAGGATTGATCTTGAGAAAGAATGCAAAGTTTAGATTCGTTTAAAAAGAGCTCTATTTGGCCTTTCATTATGAAATAAATAGAATCCTCTTGGCTTTCTTGATCAAAAATAATATCTTCTGGTACATATCGTCTTTGCTTCATTTTTAATACCAATTTCTGAAGAAAAAGCTCACTGAAATTAAAGGAAAACAGCTTGATTTTCTTTAAGGCAAAACCAATGGTATGAAGAATAACTTCGTATTGCAATGAGGAAGATAATTTCTGAAGTATGGCCTGCTCTTTTTCATGATCTTCTGCGTTTTCTTCTTTTCGTATGTATAAAAAATACTCTCTTAATCTCATTTGCAAATCAGAATCTAAGTTGTTTTTTCGCATAAAATTATTAAGAACCTTCACTTCTTTCTGAAATTCTTGTTCTTTTTTCATCATCATCATAAGTATAGAACCTACACTATTAATTCCATACGCAAAAGTTCCACAACCTATCAAAAATACAAAAATTGTAAACAGAATTTCGAACGGATTCTGTGGAGTTATATCACCATAGCCAACTGTGATAAGAGTTGTTACTGCCCAATAAATACTGTAAATATAACGCATTTTCCAATCAGTTAGATAACTTTTTCCAATCAAATTAAGCCAGCTTCTTTCGTTCAAGTCTATCATCAAAGAACCTATGCTATGAAAAAGACAGGCAATGATATGTGCTATATAAAGAATTTTGCAAACAACTTTAACTAAATTGAAGATGCCTTCATAAAAATCATTCAGACAAAGCTTCGTCTCAAAAGACATGAGGATTTCCTTCAATCTGAATACTTTAAAAAAAAATAAAAGCTCAAAATAGTGATCTTGTAAACTTAATCCAATAACCCTGCAAAAAAAAGGAAAGATTGCAAGAAGATCACCAAAAAATTCCTTGCCTAAATAACGCTGGATTATTCTTTTACGATCAAGAATTTGGGCACCTTGATCATAATATCCAACATGAAAACGAAAAAAAATATCGATTATTAGAATGAAGACAGCTGCTAAGTGATTTATCCATAAAAAATAATAAATATTTTCTGAAGAACTTTCATCAAAGCTTTTATTGAAACAAATTAGCAAAGGAATCATAATCATGAAAAATATGAGAAAAATCATAAGAAAAAAGTTCCAGAATATTGCACTCATGTGATCAGGATTTATTTTTGGGGCTATTTTATCGTAAATCCTATACATTTTCTTGAAGATTTCATTGGTTTTTGACTGTAAATGTGAAAGATTTATCAGTAAAAATCCACTTTTTTCGACTTCGTTTGTGGATTTGTAAGTTTTGATCGACTGAAACCGTTTATTTTCTTTATGTGAGAAATCATTCGCCAAATCATTGATTAATTTTAAATGTTGACTGTGCAGATTTTTATAATTTTTATAAATTGTTTGAAATTTGAGGTTTTCGACAAATTTTCTCAAAGTTTTAAGGACTCCAAATAAAATTCCTGATGAGTTTATTTGTTTTTTTTCTTCTGTTTTTGTTTTCTTTTTGATTTTTATTCTTTTTTTTTTACTAAAGTTTGAAGTATTTTCTTCTGATTTGCAAGATTTTTTGGTTTGAACTATTTCCTTTTCAGATAAGTCTAATGGTTCATCAAAGACGAGCAGGTTTTTTGCTGGTTGCAAAATTTGTTCACTTATTTTTATTTTCTTGTTTTTATGCAAGGAAATGTCAGAATTCTTGATTTTACTTGTTTCATTTAAAGTTATTGAATTTTTTTCGGGCAAATTTGAAATAAAGTTCTCAATTTGAGGATTTTTTAATGAAAAGGAAATATTTTTCTTAAATTTCGTTGAAATTTCTGAATGATTTGTTGTGTTTGGTCGTATTTTATTTTGGATTAATTGGAGAGAAGATTTTCTGTAAATTACGTTTTCTAAGAGTCGGCTGGACATTTGAAAAGTTTGTGAATTTAGCAATAAACAAAAAAATTAAGTCAAAAATTGGATTTTTTTTTATTTAAAGCTCAAAATAAAATTTTTTTTAAAGCAATTTAAGATTAACATTTTTAAATTTAATTTTTGTAAAATAAAATGTTATTTTAGCGATGAGTGAGAGAAAAAAATATAATTCCTTTAAAGACATGAATTTTTAATTATTTAAAAACAAAAATAATTTTCTTCAAATTTAAATATTCAAATTTTAATTTTTTTCTCTCAAAAATAATAATTTTTATTTAAAAAAAAAAAATGCTTGCAAGGATCTCTTTATCATCACCCAATTTCTTTTCAAAAGTATTAGTTTTTCCCTTTGGCACTCTCTCCGAAAGCTCAAAATATTCCATTCCTTACAATTTTTCAGGAATTCCTTATCAACCGGATACAAAAACTTCTGCCCAAGTTCGAACATTTCTGAAGACTCTGAATCATGATCTTGAAAGAGGATTCATTTATGCATATAATAACATATTGGATGCGATTCAAGCCAAGGATATAGAGTACCTTCATAACAATTTTGAGAATCGTTTCTTTGGAAAAATAGAAGAATTCCCCAAAAATCTTAATGAAAACAATCTAAAACTTGAGCTTGTAAACATAGAAAATGATGTACCTGAAGTGTTTCATTTGGATTTCAACATGATTCTTGGAGCTCGTTTACAAAGGGATTCAAACCCTAACAGTCTCTTTAAACATGAGCTTACAACGAGGGAAAATTCAGCAAATCATTTTGTTGTGTATTCTACAAGTAAAAAGCATTTCATGTTTGGATTACAACATATGAATGAACTCAGACCAGTTCTACAAATTCCAATAGTTTTTAAATCTAAAAAAAGACTGGTTATATTAAAAAAAGATGAACAAATAAAAGGAGAGGAAATAGGTAAAGAATCAGAGTATCACAAAGTCTTATTTGAATGTGAAGGGGACGATTTAGCTAATATGAATTTTTTCACCAAGGTTTTTGGCATTCTTAGGGGTAATGATAGATCAGAGGGGATGAATGAATTCTTTCGAACTAACATTTTTGGAAATAAAAATGGCTGGAAAATCACAGATATAGATGATTTTATGAAAGGAAACCCGTTTGAGAAATGAGTGTTTGTTAAGTTTTATAAAAAAATGATTTACGAAAATGCTTTTTTCAAAAAAAAAATGAAATTTAATTTAATTTTATTTCTTCTGAGAAAAGGAATTTTATTTTGTTGACTCAATTCAGGTTCTATAACAAAAGGGTTTTTACTCTTTTTTTTTAAGAAAATAATAAATTTTAAAGAGATCAACAAACAAAACAGTCTTATATTCAGTGTTTTTGAAAAGAGCGAAGTAAATAATTAAAAAAATAAAATTAAATCGCAACAATATTTTTTTCTGAAAAATGTTTTTAAAATTCACCTTTCCCACAATTCGCAAAGCTCCAAAAGCTTTTTCCTTTTATGCTTTTTCTGAAAACAAACCAAATTTCCCATATTCTATCCCTTATAATTTTTCCAAAACATTCTTTGAGCCGGACCACAAAGTTTCTGAAGATCTCTCTGTGTTTTTGAAAGTATTTAATCCAGACATTCAAAAGGGATTTTGTTTTGCATTCAACAATGTATTAGATGCGATCCAATCTGAGGATTTAAATTTTTTACAAAAGAATTTCGAGAAACGTTTCTTTCGAAAAATCGAGAAATTTCCTGATAATTTGAAAGAAAATAATTTAAAAATTGAGCTTTTAAATGAAGGAGATGATAAAATGAAATTTTTTCCTTTAGCTTTTGACATAAATTTTGGAGTTTACTTAGAAAGAGATTCAAATCCAAAAAACCTCATCCAAAGCAATTTCGGATTTAAAAAAAATTCAAACTCTCCTATCAATACTTTCTTCTATAGATCAAGCAAAAGCATGATTGGTTTGAACCATTTGGATGAAATAAAGCTAGTTGTGCAGGCTCATGTCGTATTTGAAACCAGAAAAAAACTGATTCTCTTGAAAAAGCAAGAACATCGAAAAGAAATTGAAGAAAATCTTGAATGCGAGTATCATAAAGTCATGTTTGAATGTGAAACCGAGGATTTAAAAGAAAAATTAACTTTCAAGACAGTTTTTGAGATGCTGAAACATAACGAAGGAGAGAATCCTATGGAAAAAACAGGGACTTTCTTTCGCAAATTTACTTACGCTACAGAATCTCGCTGGAAAATTTCGGATATAGATGATTTCATGCAAGGAAACCCTTTTTGATGAAATTTAAAAATAAAATAAAAAAGGATTCTCCAAATAATAATCAGTTTTTTTAATTTTTTCTTATGGAAAACACTGAAATCATTAGATTATCAGAATCTTTCCCCCCAACCTCCGAAAAAAATCAAACCTATTTCGCAACAGTCCACAAAACTTTAAAAGATGTAATTCCGACTAAATTCGATCCCCAAAATCTCATTATTCGAACAATAAAGAGTCGAAAGGAATTAGAGGAGATTCAGCTCCTCCACAAAGAATGGTTTCCAATCAACTATAATTCAGAATATTTCGAGGCAGTGGTGAAAGGCAAAAGCAAGGGTTTATTAGCTGAATTAAAGGTTGTAAAAAGCAATAGAGTATCTGAAAAAATAATTGTTGGATGCATCCTTTATAATATTCGGCTTGCCAATACGAAATATATGGCATTTTCATTGAAGGATTACTTCAAAAAGATGAAAAGTTTATATATAATGACTATAGGAGTGATTAATGAATACAGAAAACATGGCATTGCATCACTTTTATTGAAAGAAGCATTAAAATTGACGTTGGAAAAAGAGAATAATAACTTGAAATATATTTATTTGCATGTAGTTGAATATAATTTTTCAGCTCAAAAATTCTATGAAAAAAACAATTTCCTTCTTGCTAAGGTTAAAAAGAGGCATTATTCAATTGAAGGAAAAGATTATCACGCCTTTGTCTATGTCTTATATATAAATGGAGCGAGAAAACCATACTCCTATCTTGAGATTTTGAAAGGGACTCTAAATAAAATAAATGTTCCGGGGCATCTGATGAGATTTTTAGGGTGGATTTTTTCTTCTTTGATCAATAAAAGATTCCACTATAAAAATATGTCGGTTTGAAGAAAAAATACTAAGTTTTATTAAAAAACAATAATATTCTTTCGAACGAACATTAAAAAAACCCGGAATAAAAAAAACAAAAAATTTTTTTGTTTATTCATTCAAAAATTTATATTATTTATTTTGTAAAAATAAAATATAAATTCAAAACTTTTTGTGTAGCTTCTTAATGTTTGATGTGATCTTACAAAGCAATGATATTTTGTTTTATAAATTAATTAAAACAATTAAATTTCTCTTTATTTTACAAAACAGTTTAATTTTTTTTTATTTTTGACCAAAATTCTCTTTTGAAGTGAATTCAATCATTTCCGGTTTTTTCAGATGGGAAATAAGACTTTTTTGAAGAGAAACTTCCTCCTCTGGTTTTTCTTTTCCCAAGAAAAATGGCTTCATGACTTTTTCATCGAATTTGACCCATGTTTTCTGAATGAAGTTCATTTTTTCGAATTCTTTTTGTTTCACGAATTCCTTCTGCCATTGAATTTTATCATCATTAGGGGCAGTTTCATTGCTAATAAAAGAGTTTTTATTGTAATTGCCTATTTCTTTGTAACCACTTAGTTCTTCACTCTCTCGATTATCAATCACGAATTTCTGGTATTCTCCAAATAAACTAATGAAAAATTAAAATAAACTCAAATATATAAATAGAACTTGTTGGAATTGTTAATTGGATTCAAGCCAATAAAGGCAGCAAACGATTGAAGAAGAGTCGTTAAAAGAAAGATTGTGATCAGAACTATAGAGATTGTAGTGGCAATGATAGTTTTCTTATTAGGTGTGTCAACATGAAAGCATAAGGCAAAAGCAATCGCCCCACGAATGAGTCCACTATACCAAATAATCTTCAATTCTTTCGTGTTCAACTTCAAATCCTTTTTACAAAGAAAAAGCAAACAAGGCAATAGAAAAATTGAAAAAAATCGAGCAAAAGCCAAAGCTAACGTCATCAAAACAATGAAAATCACATTGAATTCTTTTGTTTCGATCCAGAAGACAGTTAACCCAAGATAAGCGAAAACCAATGCTTCTGCTAAATATCCGACTGTATCAAAAGCTAAAACTGTGCCTTTTTGTGATTCTTCTGATAGATTATGAAAGGTATAGTGAGCCATGACAATGCCACATACAAATAATGAGATAATCCCTGAGAGATTTAACACTTCAGCCACTTGATAAGACAAATAAGCAACTAAAATCATTAAGCTTGTTTCTCTTATAGGAAATCTTTTGAAAGAACTGAATTTCTTGAATAAAATGGTTATGACAAGTCCAAAAAGAATTCCAATAATTACACTCATTACCAATAAATAAACGAAATCAAACCCTATTACAAGAACAGTTTGAACGCCAAATTTTTCAAAATCATCCTTTAGGACATAATTTTTCACTGATCTAAAGATCAAAATGCTCACAGCGTCATTCATAATGCCTTCTCCAAATAGAATGGAGTTTAATTTAGGATAACGATTTTCTTTGACAAGAGAAAGGGCTGCAACGGTGTCAGTGGCTGAAAGAATGCAAGATAACATTAAAATATCAGAGATTTTCAGTTTATTGGGCATTATGTAAGGTATTTCATTAAAGAAAACACCGAAACTTGAAATTATTGTGAAGGTAAGGATCGTTCCCACCATCCCAAAGAACATTATATAACCGAAATTCTCAAAGAAGTCCTTTTTCCGTAGATTGTATCCTGCAGAAAAAATAATCGGGGGAAGAATAAAATTGAAGAAGAGTTCATCATTGAATTTTATTGTCGCATTTGAAGTCTAAAATTATTTAAAGTTCAGGATTTTTATTAATTATTTATTTGTTTTGACCCAATTTACGATAACTGCTGTTAAGAGGCCTACCACTATAGCAACTGCTGATTCATGAAGATAAATGAACTTATTTTGAAGAAAAAAGGGAAGATTTTGAGAAATAAAGATTAAAATTCATTTTTAATTACATTTTTGACTTCGATTATATGAGAAGCGGTTATGTATAATAGCAGGAGACAAACGATTAGAATTGTTTCAATAGAAAGGAATTCCATAATATTTCAGAATTTTTAAAGAAATTTCACAAAATAAAATCTTTTCAATATTTTTTTAAAAAAATGTGTTTTTTTTTTGAATAAGAAAAAAAATTCAATTTCCTGTTAAAAAAATACAATGAATCCCAAAGAACAACAGCTTCAAAAGTTCATAATTAAACCCTTTATTTCTCCCATTTTTAAAAAATAGACCTCTTTTAAAACAAACCATCACAGAAATGGCCAAAACAATGCTGAATAAAATAGTTTCCAAGCCAGAATCCTCTCTTCCTCTTCTCGAACTCCCTGAAAAACCACCTTTTTTCCATGATTTTCAATTCAAAAGAGACTTAATCAATATTTCTTCTCTTAACCATTATCTTGAATCTCATACTTACAAAATAATGGATTATCTTGAATTTTATCGCAATTTTCTTTTGAATTTTTACTTTAAAGAACTTCAAATTATCGAACTTTCTCCAGAATTCTCAAGAATTTCCTGCATAAAAACTTCTCCTAATGATCAATACCTAGCAATAGTTAATTTCAATGTTTTTGGCTTCTATAATCTTCAAGAAAATCGAATAATAAAACCCTTAAATATAAGCGGCCCCTATCATAACGAGATCCTTTCCATTTGTTTTGATGAAGACAATCAAGTTTTTTTTACTGCTGGAACTGATAATAACATAACAAGCTGGGATATCCGTTCCTTTTTAACAACCAAAGCACAATCATCAGATTCAATTCATAAATTAAAAGTCTATTCAGGACATGAGAATTATGTGAGCGCTCTATCTTTTTCTCATCAAATACTAGCATCAGGCAGCTTTGATAAAACAGTGAGGATATGGACCAATGAAAAAGACTCGAAAATTCTTGCAAAACATAAAGCTGAAGTGATTTCTTTATCTTTTTCGAAGAATGCAAAGTTTTTAGCTTCGGGATCTATAGATTTCACAATAAGAATCTGGAATGTTGAAGAGGGAATCGAAGAAAAAGTACTTTTGGAACATACACAAGAACTCACTAGTGTATCATTTTCTCCTTTAGAGCCGGAAAAATTAATATCAAGTGCTTTGGATATGACTGTTCGGCTTTGGGACCTGTCTGCAAAGAAAAATAAAGTGATTTTTCAAGGTCAGGCTGTTGAAAATGTTGATAATGCGAGGTTTTCTAACGATGGAAATTGGATTATAGCAGTGATTGATAATAAGACTTTGATTTTCTGGAGTGTTGAAAGAGAAATTGAAGAAAAGCGTGTTTTTATAGGAAAAATAGGATTTATTACGAGTTTAAGCTTCTCAAAAGATAATAGAATATTATATTATTCAGATTCGAGAAAAATTCATTGTTTAAAGCTTAAGTCTTTAAAACAAATTCAACAAAAAACAATTAAGCAGGCTAGTTCTATTGAGAGTTTTTTTGTGACAATAAAAAAAAAACTTGTTGTGTGGGATCAGAAAAAAATTTACATTTACGAACCTTTTAAAAGAAATTACAGGTTGATTACTCACTTGCCTCAGGTTATTGAATCTAATAACTACTCCCTCAAAGTCACAATTGCGAATAATGAGGAATATTTGGCCTTTTCAACTGATTATTATATTGAAATCTATATTATTTTGCAAGGTTTTGAGAAATTTCAACTTATGAAGCGGATTCCTTTAGATTTTTCTTCACAGAAAAAGTTGCAAAGCCTCTTATTTTCTAATAAAGCTCAATATCTAGCTGCTGCTTTTCCATCAAAACTGCTGATTTTCAAACAAGAAACTTTCAAATCTCTTTCAGAACTCATCCGAATCAAAGGAATCCCTCTTCAGCTTCCCAAAGCTTCTGATCAAATTTCTTGTGTTGCTTTTTCTAATAATGAACTTTATTTAGCAGGTGGATTAACACCGAATCATCTAAATGTCTGGACTTTATCAAATAATAGCAAAATAAAGCTTTTCCCTTCAAATAATTATTCAATTTCCTGCATAAGATTCACAGCAAATGATGAGAAATTAATCACTGGGACCAAAGAAAATGCCGTTCTTATATGGGATATTCGAACAGAATTAGAAGAGAAAAAACTTACTGGACATATTTCCAAGGTAAGAGATTTGGCTATTGCTAACAATGCTTTGGTTTTTGCATCTAGTGGAAAAGATAAAACTATCAGAGTTTGGAATATAGCTACTGGACAAGAAATTAAAACTTATGGTCCTTTTAATGAGAAATCTCAAGGAATATGCTTTTCACCAGATGATAAACGATTATTGGCTTGTGTGGATAAAACTCTGATGAATTTTAAACAAAAGTCTTATTTAGGCTATACTCAGATAAAAATCATGAGCGAAATATTGAAAGAAAACGAGGATTTAAAGCTCGAAGATCTGATCATTAAATATCCGAAGCTTTTCACTTATGATGCTATAAAAGATTTAGTCCTTTTCAGAGAAATTTACCCTTATAACATCAGTATTTTTCACTATTTAGCTTATTTTCAATTAGAAAGAAGCTTGGAAATTGTTTTGAATCTCTGTCAATTTTATAAGATTATCCCTAAATTTTCTTTTGATCAAGCCATAGTTTTTTTGAACAAACCTTCCCAAACACCAATTTCTATTGCAATGGAGCTGAATAACATTGCAATAATGCATCTTTTTATTAAAGCCTTAAAGAGAAACTCTTTAGGACCCGGTTGTTGTCCATCAATAACTATAAAAATCCTAAGTAAATTAATAGAATATGAACCTTCATATGTTTCAGAACTGCTAGAATCTCGATTTTGTGAACCTTATGGTGAAATTCCAAGGACTTATTGGGAATTTGAAGAGCCCTTACAAGCTTCATTGAATCTTATGGTGGTAAAAGAGAATGATATTGAGACAAATCTATTGAATAAAAGAACAGAAGCAATAAAGAAAACCTTTAAAAAAACCTTATTGAAGAACGAGCCTCTACATAAGAAATGCAAGAACTGCTGCAAAAGACGAATAAATCTCAATAAAGCTGTAAAACAACAATCACAAGCTGAATTAATCAAGAGTCTTGAGATAAAGATGTTGGATTTGCCTGGGATTATCGACCCAGATAACGATGAGAATTTCTTTATAAAAACTCATGAATTAGACTCAGATCATCCTTTATTCGGCAGCAGGGTTTTCCTCGCAATCTTGCAATATAAATGGGATACTTATGCTAGGGATTATTTCCTTAAAGATGCTCTAATATATTTCCTTTATTTGATCATTTTAGTAGTGAATTCTCTTTATTTTTTCCCCAAAAGACTTATCAATTTTCATGAAACAATTTTAGATTTTCAGCATATCTCTAATATTTTAGCAGTAATACTTGATGGAATTCTTGGGGTATTTTTCTTATTCTTCCTTTCTAAGGAGCTATTCTCTATTCATAAATTAAGGTGGCACTATTTCTTAGATTTAGATAATTATATGGACATTCCTGCTTTGATTTTTCTTGCAATTTTGATTATTCATGATTTGGGAAATATCTTTGGGTTTTTGAATTCAAATACTTTTGATATGAGGATCTATCATTCAGTCACATTGTTTTTAGCTTCTTTGAGATTTCTTTCATTCGCGAGAGGTTTTGAAGCCATGGCCTTCATGATCAGGTTGATTATACAAGTGACAATTGATATGAGCTATTTCCTGATCATAATGTTTTTTATAACTTGTTCCCTTGCTTTTTCAGCATTTTTGCTTCAAAACAAAACTGATTTCACTATTTTTGAAGCATTTAATGCATTTTATCGATTGATTTTGGGAGATTTCTCTGGATTTGATGAAATCAGCGAAAATTCAGTAGCTTTTTCTTTAGTTTGGGCAGGGTTTCTTATCGGAACACTTATTATTATGATTGTTATGTTAAATTTGTTGATTTCAATAATATCTGACACTTATGGAAAAGTGTCTGGGATGAACATTTTAGCTAATTCTTATGAGAAAACAGGCATTATTATAGAAATTGATAAGAAGCTCGATCAGAAGAAAAAAATGAAGCTAAGAATGAAAGGGTTTTTTCAAAAATATCTATATGTGGCCTATTGTAAAGATTTAAAGGATAATGAGGATAAAGAAGAAGGGGATTTTGGAGGAAGGAGAGATGATGGGAATTCTTTTGAAGAAAAGAAAGAGATTAAAGAAATTCTTGGCGGATTGGAATCAATTGAAAGAGAAATTCATAAGTTAGCAAGCTTTAACGCCCAGTTTGAGGAATTTTCACAAAGATGCTTGAAGAATCAGGAGATGCTTAATAAGAAGATTAATAGAATTTTAGAAGGAACGGGTGTTTTAAATAAGAAGACGAAAACTTAAAACAAGGGAAAAATAATCCCTAAATTGTAATAGTGATTTATTCATTGAAATTATGAAAAAAATGCTTATTTATGTTTTTTTAATTTTCTTTTTGTTTTAAAGCAAATAAAATATTTGTTTTTAAATTATAATA
>JFJP01001759.1_pt1 | contig 39157 bp, 43 predicted proteins | sample 431651 | NCBI WGS metagenome assembly JFJP01 (sample SAMN02602958, study PRJNA72255) | Microbial mat metagenome, whole genome shotgun sequencing project. | biome: fresh water; feature: sink hole; material: water; isolation source: purple microbial (photo- and chemosynthetic) mats found in... | reverse complement strand
CCAACAAGATCTGGCGGCCTGGATCGGCAAATGGCAAGCCAAGTACCCGAAGTTGGTGGATTGGGTCGAGGCCAATATTATCGAGACGCTGGCCTTCTACCGGTTGCCGAGGGCGCACCACAAGCACCTGAAGAGTACGAACATGCTGGAACGGCTCAATGAGGAGATCAAGCGCCGGACGCTCGTCGTACGCATCTTTCGAGACTCACGAAACCTGGCTGGAGGACAACCGGTATTTGAACATGACGTTCCTGGCGGAACAGAAAAAGGAGTTGCTGAGACTGGCCGCTTGAAGCGACCGCGCTCTTGGTGCCGCTCCGGGCTACGCCCTACGCATCACCAAGAGCGCAAATGGATCAACCAATTATCTGATTACCATTTTTGCACAACTTGACGCACACAACTGCCCCTTTTTTCGCTTGAGCCCGGTGACTTCATCAGCCAATACGTGGTATTGGCTGCATCAATAATAAATCTAATTCATTTCATTTATGATTGATTTCAGATTGCTTACACTTTCTGTAACCCAATCATTTTCAAGTGCTACAGTTTTATCAATATCTTCCTGCAAGGGTGGCCAAAGTTCAATAATTACTGAAGGAAACATATTGTTTGACTTGAGTTTATTCAATACCCACTTGATTGGTATTTGACCCAAACCGGAGGGTTTGCCATGAACCGAAAAGCCCATCAGTGTTTGTGAGCGAATGATTTCAACATCTTTAAAATGATAATTAGCGCAATAAGGCATCATCTGTTCAAATACATAATAGGGGCCTTCCATTTTGCCAAGTGCATTAGCCAGATCAACACAGAGTCGCAAATTGGGATGGTTGACCTGTTCCATCAGTGTCACATATTCGGCAGCAGTAAACGCTTCGGTATTTTCCAGGACAATGATGACTCCAGCCCTCTCAAATGCAGGTAAAACCTGAGCCAGATTGCTTTTCACTTCATCAAACACGGCAGTATTACCAAAAAAAGCCGGCAATGTCCGGAGTATGGGCGATTTGAATTTTTTGGCGATTTCCAGAAATCTCATCAAATGGCTTACTTCAATTCCTTTGGTACCAATTTCTATTGAAATGTTCCACTCTTCAGCCTGTTTTGCCAACTTGTCCAATTCTGATCCGGTTAATTGTTCTAAGGGTAAATTATCGGCGATTTGTAAAACAGGAACCTGTAATTCCCTGGCTTTAATTAGCAGGTCAAATACTGACATCAGTTTCTCGGGGCGCGGTCCTTTATTTACCCCAATAGCCCAGGGAAATGTCCATGAACTGATACCTATTTTAAAATGTCTATTATTCATGATTTAATATTTATTCGTTAACAAGTGGTTTGAACATCCGGCTGAAAATAAAAATGAGCTGATAACTGACATGCCCGAAATGATAAAAGAAGTCAGTTATGATCGCCCGTTACTCAAGAAAAAAGGTCAGTAAAATCAAAGAATCTTCAACGAGTATGGCCGATGGCGGGTGGCGCAGTCAATCGCCGACTATTGGCCGCACGTGTCACAATTTGAAAAACCGACCGAAAAGCACTCCAGGCACTGCTTGAGCCACCATGCGTGAGCACCATTGATGAAGCACGAGCCATACGGCTTACTTCAGCAGATATCGCGGCAAACGTAAATTTTGGTTGACAGCTGTACCGAAACAAGGTTTTAATTAGATACCACATGTCCGATATGTGCTGTTCGGCTTGTTTTTCCTGCGAGTTATTCAAACCAATCAATTCTGGAGGGTGAAATGAAAAAGAGTCTGACTGTAGGGCTGGCACTGTTTTTGGTCAGCACATTGGGGTTCGCGCAAACGGTAAACCTGCGTTATTCACACATGAATCCGCCGGGCAGCGTCGCCGGCAAGCAAGCTGAGTTTTTTGCTGCCAAGGTCAAGGAGTTCAGCAAGGGTGCAGTCGAGGTCAAGGTCTTCCCGTCTTCGCAACTGGGCAACCTGCAGGAGCAAGCCGAACAAGTGTCTTCCGGCGTTGTGGCATTCCATCACAACACCATGGCCGGCATCGGTTCGCTGTACAAGGATTACGCCGTTCTCGATACGCCCTTCATGTATCGCGATGTCGATCACTGCATGAAAGTGAATGATCCCAATTCGCCGATCATGAAGAAGCTGGAAGCACAATTATTGAAGAACCGTGGTGTCCGCATGCTCTACACCTTCTACTTCGGTACCCGCGAGTTGACCGCCGACCGTGCTGTCTTCAAGCCGGAGGACATGAAGGGCATGAAGATTCGAGCCATTCCGTTCCCGATCTACATGGCTGCGGTTGAAGGCATGGGCGCCAGCCCGATGCCGGTCGACTTCGCAGAACTGCCGACTGCACTGGCAACCAAGGTGGTCAACGGGCAGGAGAATCCCTACAACACGATTCTCAACAGCAAGTTCTATGAAACCCAGTCGCACCTGATGCAGACCAATCACATCATTGGCGCGGAAGCTGTGGTAGTCAATGCCGCTGCGTTTGACAAGCTGTCGCCGGATAACCAGAAGGCCGTAATGGCCGCAGCGGCCGAGGCCAGCAAATATGGCACGCAAATGACCAAGGATCTCGAGGCGAGCGATCTCAAGGCTCTGAAGGACAAAGGCATGAAGGTTATCGGCAAGGCTGAAGGGCTTGATGTTGCTGCTTTCACCGCCAATACCAAGAAAGTAATCGAGGCCAAATTCCCCGAATACAAAGAGTATTACTCGATCATATCGGCGATCAAATAGTTGATTGTGTGAGTGCCGGCCTTTCCCGGAGGGGCCGGTGATTGACTTGAAAATAAATATTTCAGGATTTGATCCGGTACTGTAACCGCGAGGAGCGGAATAATGTCTCAAACTGATTGCAGCGCCAAGGGCTGCGGCTTGGCTGTGCTTGACAGGATGAATCGACTGTTCGAGCTGCTTTCGATGGGGTGTCTGGTTGGCTTTACCGTTCTGGTCTTTGTCCAGATGGTGGCGCGCAACATGTTCAATCTCGGGATTGCAGAGTTTGAAGAGCTTTCCCGCTCGCTCGATATCTCAATGGTCTTTCTGGTGATTCCCATCCTGATGCGTCAAGGACAGCACATCACCGTTGATCTCTTCCTGTGGGGATTGCCTGCCAGCCTCGACAAATCCATGAAACTGCTGGCATCGGCTATCTGCATCGGATTTTCCGCACTGTTTCTTTACAGCGGATATTTGTACATGGCCAGACATTGGAGTGTTCCTTCACCGGTTCTGAAAATGCCGAATATCCTGTTCTTTGGGCCTGCGCTGATCGGAATGGCACTGTTCCTGTTGAACTGTATTGCCGTTTTCGTACTGATTCTAAAAAAGAAGGATGCATAAGTCATGGAAGGTATCATTCTGATTTCCGGTTTCTTGCTGCTGGTTCTGCTGCGAGTGCCCATGGCGGTGTGCATGGGGCTAACCGGAGGCATCTATTTCATGGTCAACGGCATGCCGCCGGACATCATCTCCCAGCGCATGCTCAACTCGCTCAATTCCTACACCCTTCTGGCTGTGCCGATCTTCATCCTGGCCGGCAACCTGCTTAATACCGCTGGTATTTCCACTCGTATCTTCCAGTTCGCCCGCGCATTTTTCGGCCGCAGGGAAGGTGGTTTGGCACAAGTCTGCGTGGTTACCAATCTGATTTTTTCCGGTGTTTCCGGCGCCGCACTGGCCGATCTTGGTGCACTCGGCAACATCGAGATGAAAGCCATGAAGGAACAGGGCTACAGGGACGAAGACGGGGCCGCGATCGCCGCGGCGACGGCGACCATCGGACCGATTTTTCCGCCCAGCATCCCGCTCATCATCTTTGCGGCAGTGGCCGAGGTGTCGGGCGTCAAGCTGCTGATTTCCGGGGTCATCCCGGCGCTGATCATCGTCGTCATGTTCTTTATTACCATTGCCATCCTGGCGCGGATTCACAAGTACCCGAAGGATACGGTCATCATATCCGGCAAGGAAAAATGGGCTATAAGCCGTGATGCCTTTGCTTCGCTGATGGCGCCGATGATCCTGCTGGTCGGCTTGCTGACCGGTTTTTTCTCGCCGACCGAAGTGGCCGCTGTCTGCGCTGCCTATGCCGTGCTGATCGGTGTGCTTGTCTATCGCGAGATGAACTGGAAAGGCTTTGTGATGATGGTGCGTGAGACGGTCCATCAGACGGGCAACATCATGTTCATTATCGCCGCAGCGGCCATCTTCTCGCTGGCCCTGACCATGGCTAACGTGCCGGATCAACTCAACGCCTTTTTCCTTGGTGTATCAAAAGACCCGCTGGTGCTCATGCTCATGGTCAACTTGCTGTTGCTGGTGGTTGGCATGTTCATGGAAACCATCGCCGCATTGCTGATCCTGACGCCGATTCTTGTTCCGACGCTGGCCGCCGTAGGTGTTGATCCCATCCAGTTGGGTCTGGTCGTCGTTCTCAATCTGATGATCGGTTTGCTGACACCACCGGTCGGTATGAGTCTGTATCTGGTGAGCATCATGTCGGGCGTCTCTTTTCCCAGGATTTGCAAGGCGATTCTGCCCTACTACATTCCGCTGCTTGCCACGCTCGCATTGGTCACTGTTTTTCCGGCGTTGACCGTGTGGCTGCCCAATCTTGTTTATGCCAAATAAGCGGTCGGCCATGAAAGCCGTTAAGGCATTCCATGCGACCCCTGGCCGACCTGGAACAAGCGGAAGTATACGAACACATGGAGAGACTTAATGATCAATGTACTTGCCTTTGTCAGCATCAAGCCGGGAATGATGGAAGAAGCACTCGATGTCTATCGTGTGCTGGTTCCAAAAGTCATGGCCAATGAGCCAGGGTGTATCGAGTATTCACCGACTACGGACTGCGATCTCGGACTAGCCAATCAGGAAATCAACGCGAACCTGATTGTCGTCACCGAGCGCTGGCGTTCGGTCGATGATTTCAAGGCACACCTGAGAGGTCCATCTCATGTGCTCGAATTCCGCGCTGCCATCAAGGCGTATCTGGACAAGATCACCCTGAAGATTACGCAGGCCGCAATCTGATTTTCAGGTGCATTGTTTTTCCCTCTGCCAGCTAGCAGAGGGCCAATCAGGTGAACAACGGTTACATGAATCCTTGAAGGTGACGACATGACCAAGGCAGCAATATTCCATACCAGTTCCGCGACGCTGAACCTTTTCCAGACATTGACGGCAAAGATCATTCCGGATGTTGAAATCATGCATATCGTCGAAGATTCGATGATCCGTGATGTCATGAAGAACGGCGGACCTACTCCGGCCATCAATGCCCGTATCGCAGGCTATGTGCAGGCCGCGGAACGTGCCGGCTGCTCCATTTTCATGACGGCATGCTCTTCGATCGGTGCAAGCGTCGAACAGTGCCAGTTTCTCTCGGCCATACCGCTTACCCGTATCGATGAAGCCATGGCTGAGGCGGCAATTTCTCAGGGGCCGCGTGTAGCCGTGCTGGCGACCGTCGAGACCACGCTCAAACCGACGCTTGAATTCATCAAGCGCAAGGCTATGGTGGCCGGCAAGGAAATCGAGATCATGCCGACCCTCATGTCCGAGGCATTTGTCGCACTGCTGGCCGGAGACAATGCCACACATGACCGCATCGTTTCTGCCGGTTTGCGTGGGGCCTTGGCGAAAGCGGATGTGGTCGTTCTGGCCCAGGCTTCGATGGCGCGCGTCATGGAGGGAATGGAAAAACCGGCCGTCACCGTGTTAACCTCTCCCGAGATTGGCATGATGCGTTTGAAAGAGCGAATTTCCGCCCTGGCCTGACAATAGCAGAGACCGACCCTGCGCTTGCTGGTGCAAGCAGGATGCGTGGCAAGTCTGAGTGAAAGAACGGCTAGAGGTGACGCTGTGACTCTCGCCAGGTCGCGATGTGTTGCTTCTCGGCGATGACGGCTGCTGCATTGTCGCGATCAGAGATGGCCATCATGATCTTGCGGTGCGGGCCAATACCGTAGGTTCCATTGATTGTTGGCGCGAAAATGTCGATCACGAAATTGTACATGTTCTCGATCAGGTGATTGTTCGTCAGGCTGGCCAAGGTCCGGTGAAATTTCAGATCACAGGCATTGAGCACAGCGATTGCCGTTTCACCGCGTCTGCCCAACTCTTCGTATTCCTCATGAACAGCCTGCAGTACGCGGATGTCTTCGTCGGAAGCGCAGTCGATAATAGTGCTGATGACGCCGATTTCTACCATTTCACGTAATTGAATCAATTCATTCGAATTGGTGTTGGTAATGATCAGGCTATAGATCAGCGGATCAAATATTTTCTTGTTGGCCGATGTGGCGATGTAAGTACCATCGCCGTGAATAATCTCGACGATGCCAAAAGCATCAAGTATCTTGAGCGCTTCACGCACCGAACCTCGTCCTACACCCAGGCCTTCGGCCAAAGCCTGTTCACTGGGAAGCAGATCGCCCGGGAGGATTTTTTTCTGGATCAGGATGTTCTTTATGCTCTCTATGACCAGGTCAACAGCTGACAATTTGGCTTTTTTCTCAAATAGGGCGGTCACATTCCTGGTGCGAGCCATTGCGTATTCTCCAGATCTGTTGCGTAATGAAGCATTTTCGACAAAGTGTGACATCACATGTCGAATGTCAATGGGCATTATGGCAAATTAGTCCTGCGCTTTCAATGTTAATGTCACCTGATATCGCCTGATATCGCCTGATTTTGAATGCCATTGTAATGTAGTATAGTATGGTCGTGCAATATGAATTGGAACGAGCCCATATGTCAGCAGTCAGGAATGCATCCGTAAAGAAAACACCTGTCGTTGCCAAAGCCAGAAAGCGAACTGCTGTACCGGCCAGGGGCAAGGTTTCGGCAGGAAAGACAGCAGAACCTGCGACAAAGAAGCCGGTGGTGAAAGCCCCCGTCGAACCGGCAAGGACCAAGACACTGGTCGCCGGCACACCTGAGGCAAAGAAGCCCGCTATCAACAAGCGCAAACGCCTTTCCAAGGCTTTTTCACGGCCTCTGGACAAGAAGATCAAGAAGGCCATGCTGATACGTGACCGCTTTGTCTTTCCTGAAGGCGAGTATGTGCAACTTGTCGAAATGAAAAAGCGATTGTCGGAGCAGGGGTTGGACGTCAAGAAAAGCGCATTGCTTCGCGCCGGTTTCATGCTCCTCTCAGCACTGGATGAAGACGCGCTGAAGGATATCCTGTCGCGGGTTTCATCTGTCTGAGTTTTAGGCTGGTCCCGGTGTTCCTTTCACCGGCTTGTATTTCCGGAAGACAGCACGGGCATCCAGTTCGGAACGCTCCGCTGTGCAGATTGAAGGATCGTCGTCGTGCCCGCTGAAATAGTCGTCGGCCTGGGCACGCATGACGATGCCAATGGCCATCTCATCGCTCAAGGTGTAGATCTCGGTGAGCAGCGTGGCGACTTCGTCGAGATAGTCCTCGTAGGTCATGTCAGTTTCCTTGCGCGCATTGACGGTGCACCTTGGCGTAAGCCTCCAGCAGTCGATGGTGCATTGCGAAGCCTGTGAGATCGTTGCCGGGAGCCGCTATGCCGAAGAAGCGCTGTTCGCGCAACAACAGGGCTTCGGCCGTGCCGAGTGCTGTTGTGCCGTAGAGGCTTTCCAGCACGGTGCGGTAAGGCTCGTATTCCCCTGAGTCAAACAGCTTGAGCAGGCTCTCGATGCAGCGGTAGATACGACGGCGGTCGGGGTTGATTTGCGCAAAGTAATGAATCCAGTCACAGCCTTCACGTGTGGCCTCTTCGTTTCCGCTGGCCAGTGCCAGCAGGGTTTTCAGTTCGCCGACACGCAGGTCTTCCCAGAATGACCCGGCATCGGGTGCCAGACCGATCAGGGCGGCGACCAGGCGCTGGTCGGCCAGTCCGGATTCGTTCAGCGTAGCGAGCAGATCCTCGCATTCCTCGTCGTCGAGTTCCGGCAGATACAGGATGGCTTCGCGAATGGTGTTGCCAAGACTGTTGTTCTCGTATTCCAGATCGTCAATCGGATAGATCTCGGACATTCCGGGGACAATGATCCGGCAGGCATAAACACCGAGGTGGGTGTAGTCGGCAATGTAGATTTCGTGGCCTTCGGCATGAATCGTTTCGACCAGCCAGGCGTAATCTTCGAGCGTCGAATTGCTGAAATTCCAGTCACAGAAATCGAAGTCCGGTGTGTCACCGAGGAAGTTCCAACTGATGATTCCGCTTGAATCGACGAAATGGATTTCGATGTTCGGCGAACTGGCTATCTCTTCCAGATCAAAACCGGGCTCCGGAAACCCGCCCAGCGCGTCGAGTGCACGCCCTTGCAGCAGTTCGGTGAGCGCGCGTTCAAGGGCGATCTCAAGGCGCGGATGGGCGCCAAAGCTAGAGAAACAGCCCTGATCCTCGGGATTGAGCAGGGTGACATTCATTACCGGATACTGGCCGCCGAGCGATGCGTCCCGAACCAGAATGCCGAACCCGGCTGCACGCAGAGCGTTTATACCGGCTTCGATAGGCGGGTAGCGGGCAATGACCTCGTTCGGTACTTCGGGCAGACAAATTCCCTCGCTGATGATGCGGAACTTGATGTGGCGCTCAACAATTTCGGAGAGTGCCTGCGTCCGCGCTTCGGCCTGGGTGTTGCCGGCCGACATGCCGTTGCTGACATAAAGATTGCCAATGATGTTGACCGGGAACCAGATGCGCATTCCGTCGTTGTGGCGGATAAAGGGCAGGGCGCAGATTCCGCGTTCGACATTGCCGGAGTTGTGTTCAACCAGCATTTCAGCCGGGATGCTGAGTTCAGGGTTGTAGAATGCCTGCAACTCTGGCGTTAACAGCCTTTGCGGCCATTCGCCGTTTTCCTCGGGGGGAAACCAGCACTCCTGCGGATAGTGCGTGAAGCGCTGCGTGGCAAATGCTTTTCCGAGATAATAGTGGGTCCAGAAGTAGTTGCAGGAAAGTCGTTCGAAGAACTCGCCGAGCGCGCTGGCCAGTGCGGCCAGCTTAGATGCCCCCTTGCCGTTGGTGAACAGTAGCGGGCAGTCACGGTCGCTCACATGCACGGACCAGATGCCATCCACCGGGTTAAGCCAGGAGCGTTCCTCGACGTGGAAACCAATCTGCAGCAGTTTTTCCTGCATGCGGCTGATCGATGCTTCGAGGGATGCGTCTTTACCGGTGATGAAGTGTTCGGTGGGCATGATTGAGTCCGATAATGTTGTGCTGGATATGCATGATCAAGCGTATAGCAGCATAGCGGTGTCGTGGCAAGTATTGTGGTTGAGTACAATTGTTCTGTGTTTCAATAGCAATAATCCGTGCCTTGCAATGATTCTTCTGGAGTCGGCGTACCATGTTTTCAGGTTTTTTCCGGGAACTAAAGACGCAATTCATTACCCTGGGTCAGATCATCAGGACCCGTGAGTTCTGGATTTACGTAGGCATCATTCTTGTGCTGCTGCTGATTGCCGTAGCCGGGATCCGCCTCGCGACGGGATTCGATCCGTTGACGCGCGGCCAACTGCGCATGGGTTTCTCGTGCAAGACGGGAGAGGGTCAACTGGCGACCATTATCATCGGCTGCTTCATATTCGTCATTGCCAGCGTTTTTACTCTGGGCGAGGTCATCCACTGGGTGGAGGAAACTCGCATGTCCAGAGCTCCTGGGCGCCATCAGTACAAGATCGGCTATTGGCGGCCGATCCTGCACGTGCTGGGCACCATCATCCTCGGGGTTGGCGGTTATCTTCTGCTGCTGAGCTGGTGTACCTGAGCCGGGATAGCGTCATCAGGCCGCGAGTTCAAACACCCGGCGTGAACCCTCAAGCGTGAGATCGCTGTGTTCGCCGAGCGCGACCATGCCGTGTCGTTCCAGTTGGGCGAGCAGCGCCGGAATGGCGTCCTTGCCGATGCCATAGCCGGACAGGCGCGTCGGAACCTGCAGCGCTTCAAAAAACTGCCGGGTCCGTTCAATGGCCTGATCGATGCGTGTTTCCTCGTCACCCTCGCGCAGACCCCAGATCCGGTCGGCATACTGCAGCAGTTTTCCGCGTTTCTCCTCACGCCTGACCTGCAGCATGGCCGGCAGAACGACGGCCAGCGTCTGCGCGTGGTCTAGCCCGTGCAGGGCGGTGAGTTCGTGGCCGAGCATGTGGGTGGCCCAATCGTTCGGCACGCCGGCACCGATCAGACCGTTCAGAGCCAGCGTTGCTGTCCACATCAGGTTGGCGCGTACGGCATAGTCCTCCGGCGTCTGCAGCGCTTTGGGACCCTCTTCGATCAACGTGAGCAGCAGTCCCTCGGCAAAACGATCCTGTACCTTGGCATCGTCGGGATAGGTGAGATATTGCTCGGTGATATGGACAAAGGCGTCAACGACTCCGTTGGCAACCTGGCGCGGAGGCAGTGTGTAGGTCTTGGTCGGGTCGAGCAGCGAAAAACGGGGGAAGAGCAGGCGATTCATGAACGCCAGCTTGTCGTTGCTGATGCGTTTGGTGATTACCGCGCCGTTGTTCATTTCGGAACCGGTGGCGGGGAGCGTGAGCACGCTGCCGAAAGGAATGGCGCTGCCAATCTTGGCGCGCTTGGCGAGGATGTCCCAAGGGTCGCCGACAAAGGGAATGGCCGCAGCGATGAACTTGGTGCCGTCAATTACCGAACCGCCGCCTACGGCAAGAAGAAAGTCAATGCGCTCCCGGCGAGCGAGTTCAACGGCCTGCATCAGCGTTTCGTAGGTGGGGTTGGGTTCGATCCCGGCAAATTCAAAAACCGTAAAGCCGGCCAACGCGGCCTTGACTTCGGCCAGGGTGCCGGCCTTGACAATGCTGCCGCCACCGTAGGTAATCAGCACCCGCGCGTTGGCCGGAATTTCCCGTGCGAGGTCGGCGATGCGACCGGAGCCGAAAAGAATGCGTGTCGGATTGTAAAAGGTGAAATTCTGCATGCTTAACTCCTTTGTGAAGTGGTGCCGTAACGCGAGGCAATATACGACCCCAGAGAGACGAAAATAATTCCGGTTGCCAGCCAGGCAGTCAAAGCTTCATCAAGCAGCGGAATAGCAACGATACCGACCACGATGGGTACCAGCGCCAGAAAGGCCGCTGCCCGCTCTGCGCCTAGAAGTTCCAGTGTTTTCAGGTAGGCCAGCATGGCCAGTATTGTTGCGACGATGCCTTGAAATACACTCTGAATGACAATCATTGAGAGCGGGGCGGCGGCAAGTTGTTTAGGTAACCATAAGGCATAAATGGGCAGATAGACAACAGCGGATCCGAACGCCACGGCGCGGGTCTGAGTCCAGACGGAATACCCCCAGCGCGCAGCAAGAACGGCGTAGAAAGCCCACAGAATCGACGAGAGCAGGATCAAAAAATCACCAAAGACTGAATCGGCCGACCATTCGGTGAAATAAGGCATGGCCGCACAAACGATACCCGCTGAAATCAGCACCAGTCCCAAGTAGCGCATCCGGTTCGGTCGAGTACCTGCAATAAGCCAGACCACGACGCTGATCAGCAAGGGCTGCACGCCGGAGAGCAGAATTGCGCCGTGCGAGGCCGGCGCAAACTTGAAACCGTTATAGGCCAGCGGGCAGTAAAGCAGGCTGCACAGGAAGGTCAGTACCCACAACCTTCTGTCGCGCCAGACTCCCGGAAGCATGCTGCCGGCAAAAGGGAGGAGAACCAGCGAGGCGGTGATCAGGCGCAAGGCAAAGATGTCGTAGGGTGTCAGAATGCTCTTGCCGCCCAGTCGCGACATGAGGGAGAAACCGGACCACATGACCAGCGTCGCGGTAGCGGCCAGATAACCGCGCAGGAGTTGTTTGTTGTCAGGCAACCGATTTCCCTTTGAACATTGCAGTATTCCCGTATCAGGGTTTTGGCAGCTTCTGGAACAGGCCGCGCAGCGTGTTTTGCAGATCGGCAGGCAACAGGATCATCTTGGCGTTTTGTGATTCGGCCAACTTGGTAATGCTGGTAATGTACTTCTCGCCCAGCAGATAGAGCATCGGCAGTTCATTTTCGCCAAAGGCACCGGTGACCTTGGTGATCGCCTGCGAGGAGGCGTCAGCCAGCATGATCTGCGCTTCTGCATCGCGTTTGGCTGATTCCAGACGGGCCTCGGCGGTCAGGATCATCGACTGCTTCTCGCCTTCGGCGCGGGTGACCATCGCTTTCCGTTCGCGTTCGGCTGCAGCCTGCAATTCCATTGCGCGCTGCATGGATTGCGACGGCTTGATGTCCTGGATTTCCACCGACTTGACGGTAAGCCCCCAGTCCATCGCCTCATCGGCGACACCGGCTTTCAGGCGAGCCTTGATTATGTCGCGTTGCGAGAGCGCGTGGTCGAGTTCCATCTCGCCGACAATCGAGCGCAGGGTAGTCATGATCATGTTGCGGATGGCCTCGGAGTAGTTCTGCACGCCATAAACCGCTTTCACCGGGTCGGTGATCTTGATGAACGCGATGGCGTTGACCACGATGACTGCGTTGTCGCGGGTGATGACTTCCTGCTCCTGCACGTCGAGGATGATGTCCTTGGTGGTCAGCTTGTAATCGACGGTGTCGATATAGGGAATGATGAAACGCAGGCCCGGCAGCAGCGTCTGGCTATACTTGCCCAGACGCTGGACGATCCATTCCTCACCCTGGGGAATGATGCGTACCCCCTTGGCGACGGTGACCAGAACGAAGGCCAGGAATACGACTGAAGTGATTGTCATGCCGATCATTTTGCTTCCTCCACTTTGATGTAACTGCCTTCGACGGCGACGATACGCACGCGCTCGCCGGCCTTGATTGGGGTGGCTGCGTAACACTCCCAGATGTCCGAACCGAGTACGGGTTTCTGGAAACGTACCTGGCCGCGCGTATCAGGGCACAGATCGCTGACCAGGACGCCGACTTCACCGCGCACATGGGCGGCTGAAGTGCCGACGGCGCTGATCGTGCGCGGCTTGAGATAGCGGAACCAGAAGACAACGAGGAGAGTGGAGAGTCCCGCCCAAAACAGCATCTGTGTTGCCACGGCCAGATCGGGTAGTGCCAGGAGGACGATTCCCACAGCAATTGCACCGATACCGAACCAGACAATGAAAAAGGCAGGTACGGCCAGTTCGGTCATGGCCAGACACAATCCCAGTACTATCCAGTGCCACCACTCGAACATTTTCAGCCTCCAGCGACTGCCCAAAAGACAGAGCATAGCGCAACATAGCCGCACCTTGCACGCGCCATGACCAACTGATTCGGAATACCATAGCGTTTGTCTTGAAAACAGGCCTGTTGACGAAAGAGGGGATAACCTTGCTGCCCAAAGAAACCACACCCAGTTCGATTGTGAAGTATCTCGACCAGTACGTGATCGGCCAGGACGAAGCCAAGAAGGTGCTTGCGGTTGCCGTGTACTCGCATTACCGGAAGATTTCGGCCGTACAACTGAATAGCGGCGCCATTGCCAAGAGCAACGTGCTGCTCATCGGTTCGTCCGGGACCGGGAAAACACTGGTTTGCGAGACCCTCTCAAGAATGCTTGGCGTTCCTTTCGTAACGGCGGATGCCACGTCGCTGGCGCAGACCAAGTATGTCAATGAGGAGATCGAGGCGACATTGCAACGCCTGCTCGACAGGGCTGACGGGAATGTCGAAAACGCGCAGTATGGCATTGTCTTCATCGACGAAATCGACAAGCTGAAGGCAAGCAAGACCGAGGCACGGGTAACCTCCGGCGAGAGTGTCCAGCACGCCCTGCTGAAGATCATGGAAGGTTCGCCGGTCAAGCTGAAGGACAACCGTTACATTGACACCACCAACATCCTGTTCATTTGCGGCGGAGCCTTTGTCGGGCTGGAGAACATCATGTCCAAGACGCACGGCTTTGGTTTCATATCAACTTCAGGCGACGACAACCAGAATATCCTTGACCGGCTCAACAAGCGCGTCAAACCGACCGACCTCTTCGAATTCGGCCTGATCCCCGAATTCACCGGCCGCCTGCCGATCATTGCCAACTTCCAGAACCTGAACAAGGAGATGCTGGTCAGGATTATGAGCGTGCCGAAGAACTCGATCTACAGGCAGTACATGGAAATCTTCAAGGCCGAAGGCGTGGAACTCAGCATCGGTCCCAAGGTATTCGAGCAGATTTCAGAAATTGCCATCGAATACAAGACCGGAGCCCGCAGTCTGCGCGGGATATTCGAGGAGTTGATGACACCGGTTCTGTACGTGGTTCCGGATAACCCGGACATCTACCGGGTCGAGATTGCCTCGCTGTTTGAAGATCCACGTCTGCTCAGGCGGTCATAGCGATTTGAATGGTCTGGGATCGCTAAGGTTCTCAAAACCATTGCAGTCACAATTGACGCGTTCAAAGGCTAAGCGAAATTCCTCCGGGAAGGATAGACCACCTGGCGGTAGTCGCTCGGATTCTTGTGCGTGACTTTCTTGAAGCTTTTGTAAAAATTGCTCATCGAGTTGAATCCGGTGTCCATCGCGATATCGACTATTTTCTGATCCGTGGTGAGGATCAGCCGCTGCGCTTCATAGACACGGAGCATGGTGATCAGGGTACTGATGTTGATTCCGCATTTCTCCTTGAACAGTGAAATCGCGTAATTTGGATGAAGCCCTGCCGCTTTCGCGATCGATTTCACATCGATTGGGTTGCGGAAATTGAGCGTGATGTAATCGTACATGCTCTTGAAGGCATTCTTGTTTTTGTGAACCAGAAGCTTTGGTTGCGGCGGGTGGAGTGAATCCGCGGATGCCGCCATGGGGCGGAAGCGCCGAAGCCGCGATTCCAGAGACATCAGCAGGGTTTGGCGCACATCCTGCTGCAAACTGGACGCTTCGCGCTTCCATACCGGATAGGACGCCAGGTCGATCGAGCGCAATTCCTGATCCGACTCCACAAGGATTTTTCCGTTCATCACATCACGTACGATTGAAGGCGAAAGATCGAAGTAGAGGAAGGTTTCCGGGGGCAGCGCTACCCAGTACTGAAGGTTTTCCTCTCCAATATGCATGAGCTGATGGGGGATCGCGCCCCAGAACAAGACTGTTTGCTCGGGCTGTATCTCGATAATCTGTGCGCCGAACCGGACTGTGGTGGGATTCCTGTTCGGGAAGAAGAGAATTTCGATTTCGTCGTGCCGATGCAGACTGTCATAGGAATGGGCGTTCAGGACGTCGCAGAAGAGTCCGAACTTGAAATCGACAATATGTTTTTCAGCCATGACCTTAGAATAGTGGACAAAAATGGTCTTTTCAAGGATGCGTCTCTTAAATCAGGTTACTAATCTACCCTTGCGGATGTTAGCGTTTGTTCAGGTTCGACATTCATTTTTATACAAGAGGAAAAGCATGGAACGTCTACGCAGGGTCGCGATCGTGACGGGAGGCGCACGAGGGATAGGAAGGGCTATCGTCGCTGCGTTCGCCGCCAAAGGCATCGTGTCCGTCATCGCCGATATCGACCTTGAAGTCGCCGAAAAGGCGGCGGATGAAGTCCGGGCATCCGGCGCGGAGGCCATCGCGATCAAGGTCGATTTGTCCTGTACCGACCAGATCGTTCAACTCATCGACCAAACGATGATGCGCTACGGCAGGCTCGATATCCTGGTCAACAACGCCGGAATCTTGAGCAACACGCCCTACGACCAGATTGCCGAAGCGGAATGGGATCGCGTTCTGGATATCAACCTCAAAGGCGTCCTCTTTGCTTCGCGGGAAGCGCTCAAACCGATGCTCGCGCAAGGCTGGGGGCGGATCATTTCCATCTCTTCGCTGGCTGGTCGCAACGGCGGGGTCAGTATCGGTCCGGCTTACGCTGCTTCCAAGGCGGCGGTGATCGGCCTCACCCGGCACCTGGCAAGAAAAGTCGCGCGCAACGGCATTACTGTGAACGCGGTCGCTCCCGGAACGACGGAAACCGATATCATCAAGGGCTTCAGCGAAGACGAAATGGTCGCGATCAATAACGCGATTCCGGTCGGGAGGCTGGGAAAACCGGAAGAGATAGCGGCAATGGTGGCGTTCCTGGCCTCTGATTCCGCCGCGTTCATCACCGGCGCGGTCATCGATATCAACGGCGGCATGTACATGGGCTGAGCGCGAAGCGACTGCCTACACTATCAACCAAAGGAGAAGAGAAAATCATGATCAAGCACGACTACCTGAACTGGATGGCAAAGAATACGCCGACGCAATGGTGCAACGATTCCGCGCTCATGCCGGAACTGGACGCGGCGCTGGAAAGCGGCGCCATCGGCTGCACGTCCAACCCGCCGCTCACCTATCTGGCACTGACGACGGAACCTGAACTCTACCGGGATGCCGTGGCGGCCATACCGGCTACTGCGCAGGGTGATGACCGGGTGGTCGAACTGCTTGGCGTTGTTGTGCGTAGCGTTTCTCGCCGCTTGCAAAAGCTTTACGAGACGAGCGGAAAGCAATACGGCTATATCCGCTCCCAGGTTCAGCCGAAAATTTCCGGCAACGGTGCTGCGATGCACCGGATGGGACTCACCATTTCTACATGGGGCGAGAACGTCATGGTCAAGATTCCCGGTTCCGCATCGGGTATCCAGGTGCTCGAGGAACTAGCCGCCGCCGGAATCCCGACGACACCCACTGTTTGCGTGTCCGTCTCGCAGATCCTCGCCGCGGCAGAAGCCAACGCGCGCGGTATCAAGCGCGCCATCGCCCGCGGCATTGCCCCCGCTCCATCGACCGCCGCCCTGGTCATGGGCAGACTGCAGGATTATCTTGCCGTGCTCAACGAGCAGCGCAAGGCAGGGCTGTCTACCATCGAACTCGAAGATGCGGCGCTCGCCGTCACTAAGCGCTGCTACGCGATCATGAAGGAGCGCGGATACAGCCAGTTGCTCATGCCGGCTGCGTTCCGCACGCCGCGTCAGGTGTCCGGAATGGTCGGCGCCTTGGCGCATATGACCATCCACCCGAAAATCCAGGACGACGTCATCAAGGCCGACGCCGCAGGAACCATCCAGCGTCGGATAGCCATCGATGATCCGATCGATACCGACCTCATGGCCCGCGTTGCCAGGGCCTTGCCCGAATTCACTCAGGCCTTCGAACCCGAAGGGCTCAAGCCGGAAGCGTTCGATGCCTACGGTGCCACGGTGATGACGCTTGATGGATTTGACAAGACCGGATGGCAGAAGCTCTACACGCTCTGAAAAGGTGATCGGCATGGCAAGGAAAATACGCTACGGGATCGCCATTTCTCAGGAAATTCTCAGCGAAGGCGCTCCCGTGCCCTTCCAGGGCGGCATCGCGGAGGGAATGGCGAAAGCCGCCACCATGGGGTTCGATTGCGTCGAGCTTCATATCAGAAATCCTGCAAGCTTCGATCCCGAACTACTGGCGCGCTATTCGGATGAAACGGGAGTCCGGATCGCGGCGATCGGGACCGGTCTTGAATACGGTTTTAATGGGCTGAGCCTGACTTCCGATGATCCGTCCATAAGGGAAAAAGCGGCGGAGCGGATGCGTGAGCATATCGATCTGGCCGCGCATTTCGGCGCCGTGGTTTTCCTCGGGCTGATCCGGGGGAAATGCGGCACCAGGGCGCGTCTCACGGAGTACCTTGACCGTCTTGCGGACCAACTTGTTCCACTCGCGGCCTATGCGGCCGAAAAGAAGGTGCCTACCGGGCTGGAGCCGGTTGCCTACTATTTTTCGGATCTGCTCAATACGACTGACGAAACGCTTGACTATCTCGCACGTCCCGGTCTGGAATCAATCGGCCTTCTTCTCGATACACACCATATGTTTCTCGAGGACAAAAGCATGGAGGAATCGTTCAGGAAATGCGCAGGAAGAATCACCCATGTCCACATTTCGGACTCGAACCGCAGATACCCGGGTGCCGGGAATGTTGACTACGATCTTGTGTCCCGTTCGCTCGATGGCATCGGGTATTGCGGAGCCGTTTCTCTCGAGATTCTGCCGGCGCCTACTGCGGATGAGGCAGCGCGAAAAGGGATTGCGTGGATGCGGGATACCTGGGGACGCTGAATAAAGCATCCCGCAGCTAGCGTGCCGAGCTTTGATCAGTTCGTCCCGATTGGTTAGCGTCCAGTAACACTCACCTCGGTCGCACTGTGCTGGGCAACTGGGTCACGCGTCGGTGCCCAACGGCATAGGGGCGCAGGGAGAATGCCGGAAAGTATTACGGCGCGTGACTCAGCGATAGACCAGCACCGGGATCTTGGTGTGTGTCAACACTTTGTTGGTCTCGCTGCCCAGCAGCAGGGCACTGATCCCGCGCCGGCCATGCGAGGACATGAAAATCAGATCGCAGTTGCTTCGCGTTGCCGCTTCGATGATCGCTTCATAGGGAATGTCGCTGGTCAGCGTCAGCGAGTTACATTGAACGCCTGTTTCCTGGCATAGTTTTTCGACAAAGCCAAGAATTTCCTGCGCCTGCTGCTCGGCAAGCTCGGCAAATTGTTCCGGTGTCGTCGGGTCGATCAGTGCACCTTCTCCGTAATAAGTCACTGGATATTCCGGCTTGGCATAGAAGGCGGTAATGCGCGCACCAACATCCTTGGCGAAAGAAACAGAGCGGCGTACCGTGTCCTGAGAGAACGGAGAACCGTCGGTAGGAACAAGAATGTGTCTGAACATGATGACTCCTTTGTTATGGATGCACTCACAATATAGACAAAAAATCGTTTGAAGGACAACGGAATTATGTTCTATTTATGCTGCGGTGTTTCATTGTTGTGCGAACAAGTGACCTGCACGGAGACGCGTCGAGCGTATTTTTTCCCGTTTTGATTTTCGTCAATTCATGAAACCCGTACGTGCAGGACAATTTCTCAACTGAAACTGACGAGGAATGTTATGAACACTATTCGTGAATTGATGTCCTACGACCATCGCCAGTGCGATGAACTGTTTGTTGCTGTGGAGAAGGCGATCAATGAGCGGGCGTGGGATACGGCTGTTACCGTGTTCAGCGACTTCAGCAAGGCCATGCTGGGCCACTTCAAGGCTGAGGAATCGGTGCTCTTTCCGGCGTTTGAGGAACGTACCGGCATGCGCATGGGGCCAACGCAGGTCATGCGCGGCGAACATGCGCAGATGCGCGAGCTGATCGAGGCCGCCGAAGCGTCACTGTTGGCGCGCGATGCCAGCGATTACTCGGGATATGCCGAAACGCTGCTGATCATGATGCAGCAGCACAATATGAAAGAAGAGAACGTGCTCTATCCGATATGCGACCAGCATCTGGCCGATCAGTTTTCCACGCTGCTGCCAAAGCTTGAAAGTGGCTTACACCACTAACGGGCATGGATGAAGCAACACCACATTATGAAAAACGAAGACTTGCCCGTTTCCCTCACCCCCGACCCCTCTCCCAGGGGGCGAGGGGAGATTCGAGAGTCGCTCCCTCGACTCTCACGCTACAGGTTCCGGTAATGACACAGGCAAAGGCAGACAGGGTGGTTGATGCGCGCAATATGGAGCCGCCGGAACCTTTCGTGCATACCATGGAAGCGCTGGACGCCATCCAGCCCGGACAGAAAGTCCTGCTGCTGGTCGGTCGGGAACCTTTTCCGCTGTACCGGGCACTGGAACTCAACGGCTTTGAATGGCAGGCTGAACATGCTCCGGATGGCACGGTAGAAGTGCTGATGTGGCACAAGCCGAAATAATTCACCTGGCACCATCGGACAAACGATAAGCGTAATGCAGGCACTTCTCTCGTATGACCAGTCGCCACCGATCGCGGCTCCGTTCCGCTTTTTCCTGACAGCGCCTGTGTTCGGCATTCTTGCCGGTGTACTGCTGCTGTGGAGCGGTGCCGATCTGTTTGCCTCGCGCTGGACGCCCGAGGCACTGGCGCTGACCCATCTGATTACCGTCGGCTTCATGTTGCAGGTCATGTTCGGCGCCATGCTGCAGATTCTGCCGGTGGTGGCCGGAGCCAATATGGCGAGGCCGCTGTGGGTGTCGGGTGTCGTGCATGCGGCAATTACGCTGGGTACCTTGTTTCTCGTTCTCGCTTTCCTGAGTTTTCTTCCGTACTGGTTCACTGCGGCGGCCGTATTTCTTGGCGCGGGGGTAGCCGTTTTTATTGCTGCTGCCGCCTATGCCCTGTCCGGCATCCCTGCCACCAGTCCGACCATAGGCGGTCTGAAACTCTCGCTGCTCGGACTGGCGGTGACGATCGGCCTCGGCGTGGCGCTGTCGCTGTCGTTTGGCGCGTCACTGAATCTGCCACTGCTGCAACTGGCGAACATCCATCTGGGCTGGGGTTTTGTTGCCTGGGGAACGGTACTGCTTGCCGCCGTCGGATATGTGGTGGTTCCGATGTTCCAACTCACGCCAGCCTACCCCGACTGGTTCGGACGCGGGTTCTCGATCTCGGCACTGGCGATTGTCCTCATCTGGACGATTGCCGATTTCGCCGCACCGGATTCTGTTTCGATGTTTTCGAGCCTGGCGGTCGTTGCCGTGGCGGCGCTCTTTGCCGGCATCACCCTGAACATCCAGTGGCGCAGCAAGCGCGCCCGTTTTGATGCCACCCAGCACCTCTGGCGCGTCGCCATGTGCAGTGCATTGGCAGCCTGTGCCGTCTGGCTTCTGGCTATGGCTGTTCCGGCGCTTGGCGAATGGCCGGGCTGGCCGCTGCTGTGCGGCGTGTTGCTGCTTTTTGGCGGATTTGTGTCGGTCATCGTCGGCATGCTCTACAAGATCGTTCCTTTCCTGATCTGGCTCCACCTGCAGAATCAGGGGCAGGGCAGAGTGATGGCGCCGAACATGAAGAAGATCATTGCCGAGCAGGCGATGAATTGCCAGATGCTGGCGCATTTTGTCTCCTGTGCCTTGCTCCTGCTGGCCGTATTCTGGCCGGAGTGGTTTGTTTATCCGGCCGGCCTGGCACTGATTGTGGCCCATGGCGGGCTGTTGCTGAACCTGTTGGCGGCGATGTCGGTCTATCGTGCCCACCAGCAGAAAATCGCTGCCGTCATTGCTGCCCAATCTAGCCAGCCCCATCCATGATATTCCTTGCCCTGAAGCATCTGCACCTCACTTGCGTCGTGCTCAGCGCGTCCGGCTTCGTCCTGCGCGGTTACTGGATGCTGTCCGATTCACCCTGGCTGGCGCGGCGCTTGGTGCGGATTGTTCCGCACGTCGTCGATACCCTGCTGCTTGGCAGCGCCATTGCGCTGGCTGTGATCAGCGCCCAGGTACCGTTCGTTCACGGCTGGCTAACGGCCAAGGTGATCGGTTTGCTGTTGTATATCCTGTTGGGTACGATGGCACTCAAGCGGGGAAAGACCAAAGCGTCGCGTGCTGTCTATTTTGTGCTCGCGCTGCTGGTCTTTGCCTGGATCGTTTCAGTGGCGCTTGCCCGCAGCCCGTACGGTGTGTTCGCATGATCCTGATCGACCTGGGGTAAACTGGCAACATGAGCTCCGCTATAGAACAAGTCGTCTTTGATCCGCAGATCATCCACCGCTTTGACATCAACGGTCCACGCTACACGTCCTACCCGACGGCCGACCGTTTTGTCGATCATTTCAGCGCCGAGTCCTGCAAGCACTGGCTGAGCCATCGTGCCGGTGCGAGCAATGGCGGTGCGCGTCAGCAGCTTTCGCTGTATGTCCACATCCCGTTCTGCAGCACCATCTGCTACTACTGCGCCTGCAACAAGATCATCACCAAGGATCACGGCCGGTCAGCCAAGTACCTGCGTTATCTGGCCCGGGAACTGGCGCTGCAGAGCAGTGTTCTGGCGGACGGTGATAATGTCGTCGAGCAATTGCACTGGGGCGGCGGGACGCCGACCTTTCTTTCGCACGACGAAATGCGCCAGTTGATGGCGGCGACGCGCAAGCATTTCCGGCTCGTCGACAACGGCGAATATTCCATCGAAGTCGATCCGCGCAAGGTCGATCGCGCCACCGTCGAACTACTCGGCGAACTGGGCTTCAACCGCATGAGCATTGGCGTACAGGACTTCGACGAGAGCGTTCAGCAGGCAATCAATCGCATCCAGAGCGAAGAAGAAACCATCGCCGTGATCGACGCGGCGCGTGCCAACGGCTTCAAGTCGATCAGCATCGACCTGATCTATGGCCTGCCACGGCAGTCGGTGAGCGGTTTTGACCGTACCCTCGATCGCGTCATCGCGGCCAGTCCAGATCGCCTGTCGATCTACAACTACGCGCATTTGCCGAGCCTGTTCAAGCCGCAGCGGCGCATCCTCGAATCCGACATGCCGACGGCTGACAACCGCCTGCAGATTCTATCGCTGGCCATCAGCAAGCTGACCGAAGCGGGTTACGTGTTCATCGGCATGGACCACTTTGCCAAGCCTGATGACGAACTGGCCATCGCCCAGCGCGAAGGGCGTTTGCACCGTAATTTCCAGGGTTACTCGACGCACTCGGATTGCGACATGCTGTCTTTCGGCATTTCGTCGATCAGCAAGGTCGGGGCTAGCTATTACCAGAACGTCAAGACGCTCGATGAATACTACGATCACCTCGACCAGGGCGTGATGCCAGTGTTTCGTGGCGTCGAGCTGAATGCTGACGACATCCTGCGGCGCTCTGTCATCCAGTCACTGATGTGCCACTTTGAACTTTCGTTCGCATCAGTCGAGGCCGCGCACGGGATCGAATTCAAGTCCTACTTTGCGACCGAGCTTGCGGCACTGCGCGAGATGGTGGTGGCTGGCCTGTTGCGCATCGAGGAGAAGCGAATCATCGTCCTGCCAACCGGACGCATGCTGGTCCGAGCGATATCGATGGTGTTCGACAGGTATCTGCGCACTGATCGTGAAAGCAAGCGTTATTCGAAGGTGATTTGAGGCGGGCTTCGCCGATCACAGGCGAGCGTACTGTCTATGACGACGCCAACAGAAAGTCGTCAGTAAGATCTCTGCGTCACCATCACGCCGATAGCGCCGTTCAAACAGTCTTCGCTGCCGGAGTTCGATTGCCTTCACGGATGAATGGGAAACATCTTGTAACAGATCTGATGCGTTTCGACATGAAGATGAAACATCAATGTCCGAGAATACGCCCATCTCATTTACTGCAGGAAATTCTTGAATGCGTTTGCCAACGATTCACACCGTAACATTCAGTCTTGTCTATGGCAGCATCCACGTGTTGCCGGCAATCGGGAATTTCGCTTCGGCTTCCATGCGTAACAGCCGGGCCGCTTATGCCAGTTTCAGTTCCCGTATTTCTCTCAAGCGAACCGTTGTTGTGGCTGGCCTCATGTTTGTGGCAAGTTTGCCATGCCTTTCACTTTCACTAACGGCATTAAGCGCCTTCTCCGCGAAAATGCTCATTCCTGGCGACTTGCTGGGAGGGATCCACCCCGCCAGTATGGAGATGCTGGTGACATCGGCCGTTCAGTCTGTTACGGGCATGCAGTAGCCACACGGAATCAGGATTCAGTCGCTTTGCCCGAAGGCTCAATCGGCACAATGCCCCAGTCCCCGTGTTCATACCAGTCATCACCCAGCAACTCTGCAGGGTGCTGAGTACGGCAAGTTCAGCGACATCGTGTGGACGTTACATCAACTACAATAGTTGCATTGATGGTGCCGGCGGATCGGATATCGGCCAGAGATGACCATCCTCATGCACGTTGAGCATTGATCAATGCGGGTAAGCCAGTTCCGGCGAAGGACCCAAACTCTTCGTGGTGATGCAAAACCACACGCTGAGGTCAGGAGAAACAATGAAGCTTGCAAAGACCATCGCATTCATCACCGTAACACTCTGTTGCTCGTCCCTTCTGTTGGCCGGACCAGCGGCCTGGTACAAGTGGCACAGCCCGGAGAGCAATTTGGACATTTGCTCGCAGACCTCTCCGGGTGATGGTTGGGAAATCGTGAAAGGGCCATTCGAGGATGCCCTGTGTAAAAAGCCTGGCGTCCCCCATTAACTTCGGACCGCAGGTCTTACCCTGTAATTCACTGGTTCACGCTTGGCCTTGCGAGCGACTGTAGGACGCAGCGCCGATGGAGCCAAGAACACCAGCGACTGCGAGTACAAACCACAGAGAAAGCGTGCTGGCAACCGGATGCATAACTGCGGCGGCAGACAGAACCAAGCCTGTGGCAGAAGCAAGTGCCAGTAGAAGAAAAAGGCACGAAAGCATGAGTGTCAGTCCTTTGATATGGGCAACTCCTGCGCTCACGATGGCCAATGCATAACCAACGCTGGTAAGCGTTGGAAAGAGAAGCCAAATCGTAAAACCCAGTTCTACAGGGACCAGACCAAATGGCGCAACAACCAGGGTTACGCCGGCAAAAAGACCAAGTGCAATGAACAAGGTACCCGTGGCGAGCAAGATCATGGTGGAATGCCTCGTAGCGATTGAAGGATGCGGAAGCTTATTGCGCGCTGCATCGGAGAACTAATTTTATTGGGAGCAGTTTTGCTGCATAGGTCCGGAGTCTGCTCCTGACTCGGTGAAGTGGATTGTGCTGAAAGTTTCTTCGCGACAGGCTTTCCATTGCTAAATGGGGAATCCTGTTTGACAAAATGATGAATGCCGCCAATCATGCCTCCAAATGCCCTCAGATTGCAATGTCCCATATTGAACAGCTTTGGACGTAAAAAAGGCCAGAAACCTTTATTGACTTGGTTTTCCGGCCTTCCTTGGACATCTTTGCATCATGAAATCGTGGGCGGTACTGGGATCGAACCAGTGACCTCTCGCGTGTGAGGCGAGCGTTCTACCGCTGAACTAACCGCCCGATAGAGGGACGGGATTAAACCACAAGCCGGGTTTGCGGTCAATTTCAGGCGTGCTTTCCTTTACAATACGCCCTTTCCGCCCTCGGCCACAGACCATGATCCGCACCCGTTTCGCTCCTTCTCCAACCGGTTTTTTGCACATCGGCGGCGCACGCACCGCTCTTTTCTGCTGGGCTTTTGCCCGTCATTACGGGGGGAAGTTCATTCTGCGCATCGAAGATACCGATGTGGCCCGTTCGACGCCCGAGGCCGTGCAGGGCATTATCGACGGCATGAAGTGGCTCGGTCTCACGCCCGACGAAGGCCCGTTTTACCAAATGCAACGTATGGAGCGTTACAAGGAGGTGATCCGGCAGATGCTCGCGGCTGGCACGGCCTACTATTGCTACACGACACCGGAAGAACTTGAAGGCATGCGCGAGGAACAGCGCAGCAGGGGCCTCAAGCCCCGTTATGACGGTGCCTGGAGGCCGGAGCCGGGCAAGGCCCTGCCAACGCCACCAGCGGGCGTACAGCCGGTCGTGCGCTTCAGGAACCCGACTGCCGGCGTGGTCGTCTGGGATGACCTCGTAAAAGGGCGCATCGAGATCGCCAATGCCGAACTCGACGATCTGGTGATTGCACGCGCCGACTTTACGCCCACCTATAACTTCTGTGTGGTTGTCGATGACTGGGAGATGGGCATTACGCACGTCATTCGGGGCGACGATCACGTCAATAACACGCCGCGCCAGATCAACATTCTCCAGGCGCTTGGTGCGCAAGTGCCGCTCTACGCACACCTGTCGATGATCCTCGGCGACGACGGACAGAAGCTTTCCAAGCGCCACGGCGCAGTCAGCGTGATGCAGTACGATGACGAAGGCTATCTGCCGGAGGCAGTGCTCAACTATCTGGCTCGACTCGGCTGGTCGCACGGCGACGACGAGGTGTTTTCGATGGCGCAGTTCTGCGCATGGTTCGATCTCGACCACATCACCCCGTCAGCCGCGCAATTCAACACCGAGAAACTCAATTGGCTTAATGCCTATTACATCAAGCAGGCCGACAACGCCCGCCTGGTGGCACTGGTCCAGCCACGCCTCGCCGCACGCGGCGTGACGATCACGGCTACGCCATCGCTGGAAGCCATCATCAGCCTGTACAAGGAACGTGTGAGCAAGCTCAACGAACTGGCCGACGCCGCTGAGGTGTTCTACATCGACCTTCGCCCGAATCCTGAAGTGTTGGCGCAACACCTGATGCCGGAAGCTCTGCCGGCCTTGGCCGACTTCATCGCCGGCGTGAAGGATGTGGCCTGGGAAGCACCGGCCATCAGCGCATTGATCAAGGCCTGTATCGGCAAGCATGGCCTGAAGATGCCCAAGCTCGCGATGCCGCTGCGCGTGCTGCTTACCGGGCAGGCACAGACACCCTCAGTCGATGCGCTGATCGCGCTTTTCCCGCGCGACCTGGTGCTCAAAAGACTGGCTGCAGGGCAAGTCAGCTAAGGGTCATTTTTCACTCCGGGCAGAGTAAAAAGCTCTTTACAAGACTGGGCCGCATCCCTATAATGCGCCCTTCTTTCGAGCGGGGGTATAGCTCAGCTGGGAGAGCGCTTGCATGGCATGCAAGAGGTCCGCGGTTCGATCCCGCGTACCTCCACCAACAAGCCGAAAGAAATTTTAGTCCGGGTCCCCATCGTCTAGAGGCCTAGGACACTACCCTTTCACGGTAGGTACCGGGGTTCGAATCCCCGTGGGGACGCCAAGAAATACGCAGGGTGCCAGGCGCAACAGGCCGCAACCCTTTGTTTTTAGATGTACTGGAGTGGTAGTTCAGTTGGTTAGAATACCGGCCTGTCACGCCGGGGGTCGCGGGTTCGAGTCCCGTCCACTCCGCCAACATTTTAAAACGCCTGATTTATTAATCCAATTTATGGGTTATGGTATCAGGCGTTTTTCATTTGCCACAAGCATTTAGCACAGATTGTCCATTGGGCGAAAAATCCGTTAACGAAGGTTAGCCAGGCCAAGCATCAGAGGCGAAATGACTTCCACGTTTTCCGCCAAAGGATAGGGCTCCAGTACCGGAGCAAGCACATAGGCCTGAGCGACTCCAAGATCCTCGCAAGCGTTCCAGAATCCGCGTGAAACCGTGGGTGCCGTCGATAACTTGATTTCGAAACCGATGCGCTTTCCGGCTTGTTCGACGACCAGGTCCAGTTCCGCGCCAGCAGAGGTGCGGTAAAAGCCCGCAGTGGTCAGCGGGGGCAGGGTGGCAAGAATCTGCTCGATGATGAAGCCCTCCCACGACATGCCGGCAACCGGGTGCCCGTTCAGATCATCCAAAGTATGGATGCCGAGCAGAGCATGCAGAATGCCGCTATCACGGATATACACTTTGGGCGACTTTACCAAGCGTTTGCCGACGTTAGCCAGGTAGGGTGGCAAGCGCCGTAGCATCAGCGCGTCGACCAGCAGGTCAAGATAGCGCCCCACCGTAGTATGAGCTACGCCGCCCAAGGCTGCGCCAAGCTGCGAGGCATTGAACAACTGACCATGCAAGTGAGCACACATGCGCCAGAATCGGCGGAGTGTCTCGGCGGGAATGGTAATCCCGAGCTGCGGGAGGTCACGAGCCAGAAACGTTTCGATAAAGTCGGTACGCCAGGAAAGGGACTCGGCGTCATTGCAGGCAAGAAAACTGCGCGGAAATCCGCCGCGCAGCCACAGTGAAGTCGCTTGAGCCGTCGAGTTGGCTTCAATCGAGCTAACAAGTTCCTCGAGCAGAAAAGGTGTGAGTTCGAGATAGGCAATGCGACCCGCCAACGACTCGGCTGATTGGCGTAGCAAGGAGCCGCTTGCCGAACCGAGCAACAGAAAACGTCCCGCACGACGGTCGGCATCAATCTCGGGGCGCAACTTGGCGAAGAGGTCGGGAAGGGTCTGCACTTCATCGAGAACCACAAGTTGATCGCGATGGCGCGGAAGAAACAGGTCGGCCCGTGCCATCTGCGATCGATCAGCCTCGCGTTCGAGATCCAGGAAAATGGCATTGGGCGAACTGGCCGCGATCTCACGGGCCAGGGTGGTTTTTCCGACCTGACGTGGGCCAAGAATAGCAACGGCAGGCTGCTGTTGCAGCCGGCTGGCAAGTAGCGGGAATATCTTTCGATTCAGCATCCTTGCATTTTGAGCGATAACTGCACAATATGCAATAACGACATTGCATTGCATAACGACGTTGCGTCGGTAGGGCGCAGCCCATGCTTTACGTGCTCGCCCGGCTTCTTCGCCAAGTCTTCTGCTCGTGGATGGCAATAGCGTATGCTATCGACGCTCTCCCAGCGATCGCCTGATACACTGCTTGGCAGATCACATTTATTGATGGTGGATTTCCCTGGAGAGTATTTGTTCTGATGCAGGTCCATTTCGGGATGAAGGAAAACACCAGCAACAGATGAAACTATCGGGAGTTCAGCAACGCGTGCCTGAAAGACAGCACATGAGCTTCGACAGCAGCCACGGTAGCATCGCCGTCGGCTCGGGACAGCGCAGCGATGATGCTTCTATGTTCAGCCTGAACCTCTTCCAGGTGGCCTTCAGTCGCCAGGGAAATCGCCCAGAAACGCTGTGAACGGGCGTGCAGTACTTTGAGAATCTCCATCAATATCTGATTTCTTGCCGCCAGGGCAATCTGTTCATGGAAGAGGCGATCCAGATTCATGACCAGTTCCATGTTGCGGCGGGAAACTGCGTCATCAAATTCCTGAGCCAGAGACCTGAGTTGCTCCAGTTCAGTCTCGGTGATTTTCGTTGCAGCAAGGCGTGCGCATAGTTTCTCGTTGGCCAGTCGTACTTCGATCAGTTCCAATGCATTATCGATCGACAGGGGCGCGACCATGACTCCCTTGCGCGGAATGATGTGGACCAGTCCCTCGTTCGACAGGCGGTGCAGTGCATGGTTGATCGGCGTACGTCCGAACGACAGTTCATGCATCAGGTTGGCCGTATTCAGAAAATTCCCCGGCGTGTAGACCAGGGTGGTCAACCTTTCCTTCAGCCGGGTGTATGCCAGTTCGTTTTGCGACAGATTTTGCATGCGCCCCTTCCTTTGGGGCGTTTTTCTCAAGGGCTTGACAAATTTCGGCAACGATTACTCCTCGCAACATAGAGTCAAATCCGGATGCGCCGATGATGGTTCAAAGGTGATCCGTAAAATCAGGTTGACTTAGTATAAACCAGCTGATTAGAATCACTGTGAAATTTCACACTTTATGCGTGCAGTAAGCCGTAAAATGGTTGTGGCGCTGGTTTTTGCCCAAACCCGTTCGGGTGGGCAATGGCTGGGCAGCTTGGCAAGCGCACCACGGGGATAACGGGAATCCGTGGTTCGATTTATATCCCCGTTCTACAGGAACCATCGTCATGAAAAAACGTTTAGTCCTCACTATGGCTCTGGCCGCGTTGCTCAGCACCGCGGGATATGCTCAAACCTTGCCCAAGACCCAGCTTAAAGTGGTCGGCGGCCTGAGCAACCTCTCCGCTTACAACGATTACGAAAAACCATTCTGGACCCAGGTCGTACCGTCACTATCCAATGGACAAATCACGGTAGAGATCAAGGGTTTCAATGAAATGGGACTGAAGGGCCCTGAACTTCTGCGTCTGATGTCGCAGGGTGTCATCGAGTTCGGTACGGCCACACTATCTTATTTCGCCAGCGACAATCCGATCAATGAAGCCGCGGATCTGGCCGGTTTGACCGCCGACGCCAAGTCGGCGCGAGCGGTTGTCGATGCCTTCGAACCCGTCTATCAAAAATTCTATGGCCCAACCAGCGGAATCAAATTGCTCGGGATTTCGCCGTATCCGGCACAGGTCCTGTTCTGCAATGCCGAGATCAAGTCACTGGCTGACATCAAGGGCAAGAAAGTACGTACCAGCAGCCGTACGCAGGCCGAATTCATCGAAGCGCTGGGCGGTTCCAGTGTGACGATGGCGTTTGGCGAAGTCGTTCCGGCCATGCAGAACAAGGTCGTCGATTGCGCCATTACTGGCTCGCTCTCGGGGTATTCCGCGAAGTGGTATGAAGTCTCTACCCACCTCTATGCCTTGCCCATCAACTGGAATTCGCAGATTCACGGTGTTAACCAGAAGGCCTGGAACAAGCTCGACCCCAAGGTTCAGGCTTTCCTGCAGACCAATATCAAGGCGATGGTCAATAATATGTGGGATGCCGCGGCCGCGCAGACGCAGCAGGGTTATGACTGCAATTCGGGGGCGGCCAGTTGTACCCTGCCGGTCAAGGGCAAGATGGTCCTGGTCAAGCCGACCGACGCCGACCGCGTCCTGCTCAAGAAACTGATGCAGGAAATCGTTCTGCCCAAGTGGGCCGCACGCTGCTCGGTACAGTGCGTCCAGGACTTCAATGCCACGATCGGAAAGACAGTAGGCCTGACGGCCAAGAAGTAATCGCCGGCCGGACGCCGGGTGCTCTGGCCCGGTGTCCTCTTGCGCTAGCGTTCGATTCCATTCCGCCAGTAAACCTTAGGGTACTTCATGGCCTCTTATGATCCACCACCCATCCTTGGCCGGCTGCTTCGCCTGGCCGATACCTTTTCCCTCGGGGCGGCCTGGTTTGGCGGCATATTGACCCTGGTCAGCGTCTTCATCATCTGTTTCGACGTTTTCATCCGCAAATTCCTGGGCTTTACCATAGGCGGAGCTGACGAACTCTCGGGTTATGCTTTTGCTATCAGTACCTCGTGGTCGCTGGCCTTCGTCGTTCTGCACCGCGGCAACGTCCGCGTGGACGTAATCTATCAGTTGCTACCGGTTCGGCTCTCCGCGCTGCTCGACTGGTTGTCGCTGGTGGCGCTGGGTGTCTTCATGGTATTCCTGACCTACTACTCGTCATTCGTCGCGGAGACGTCGTGGCTCCAGAATTCAGCGGCCAATACCCCACTGGCGACGCCGCTGTGGATCCCGCAGGGCCTGTGGGTTCTGGGGCTGGTGTGGATGTGCTTGGTTCTGGCCCTCATGCTCATTCGCGCTTCGTTCGCGCTGGTCACGGGCGATATTGACGCAGTAAAGGCCTTGTGCGGCGTTCGCACTTCCGAAGAGGAGGCCAAAGAAGAAGCCATAGCCGGCGAACGCATGGTCAGGGGAGAAATTGCATGATTGCCACGACGATGATTCTGCTGCTGGTCCTGATCGGATTGAGCATTCCCGTCGGCGCGGCGCTTGGTGTACTCGGCCTGTTGCTCGACCCCTTGTTTTCCATGCTGCCTTTGACGCGCGCCCTGGGCGAATTGACCTGGAGTGCAAGCAATGAATTTCTGCTGGTCGCTATTCCCCTGTTCATCCTGCTCGGCGAAGTCCTGCTGCGTGCCGGTTTCGCCGAACGCATGTACGGCGCCATGAGCCTGTGGCTGTCGTGGCTTCCGGGCGGGCTGATGCATGCCAATATCGGCGCCTGCACGCTGTTTGCCGCCACCTCGGGTTCGAGCGTGGCCACCGCGGCAACGGTCGGAACGGTGGCCATTCCGCAGATCAAGCGTTTTGGCTACAACGAACCCTTGTTCCTCGGCAGCATTGCCGCTGGCGGCACCCTGGGCATCCTGATTCCACCGTCGATCAACCTGGTGATTTATGGTGTTCTCACCAACTCGTCGGTTCCACAGCTCTATCTGGCCGGCTTCATTCCCGGTTTCATGCTGGCGGCGCTGTTCATGCTGATCGTCATCATCGCCTGCCTGATCAAGCCCGAATGGGGAGGGCAGAGGATCAGCGCCACGTGGGGCGAGCGCTTTGTCAGTCTCAAGCACCTGTTGCCGCCCTTCGGCATTTTCCTGATGGTGGTGGGGTCGATCTACGCCGGCCTGGCGACGCCAACCGAGGCCGCCGCGCTCGGCGTCTTCGGTGCGCTGATTCTTGCCGCGGTATTCGGACGCCTGTCGCTGTCCATGTTGCGCGAAGCAATTGAAGGCACCATGCGGTCGACGGCGATGATCATGCTGATCGTCGTCGCTGCGGGCTTCCTGAATTTTGTGATGGCTGCCACCGGAATCACGACCGTGCTGATGGATTCGGTCAGCGGCCTCGGCCTCTCGCCAGACTGGATGCTGCTGGCGGTGATCATTTTTTACGTCATCCTCGGCTGCTTCATGGAAACGCTGTCGATGATGATCGTCACCATTCCCATTGTCGCGCCGATCATGTTCAAGCTCGGTTTCGACCCGGTCTGGCTGGGCATCGTCATCGTCATTCTGGTTGAAACGGCATTGATCACCCCGCCGGTTGGCATGAATCTCTTCGTCGTGCAAAGTCTGCGCAAGAGTGGATCGATGAATGCCGTCATTATCGGCAGCCAGCCCTTTGTCGCTGCCTTGTTCGTGATGCTTGCGCTGCTGGCCTTCTTCCCCGAACTGGCCTTGTGGCTGCCGCATGTTTTTGGCGGTTACTGACGTATCGTCTTTTTCTCATCTATCGGAATGCCATGAAACTATCATTCAAAGTCGAAACCAGCGGACAACTGCTCAGTGTCGATATCGACACCTTCATCGTTGCCGGCTGGGCCGGACGCGACATTGCCGCGATCGAGCACCATATCGAAGAACTCGTTGCCGTCGGCGTGCCACGCCCGAGTGCCGTCCCGCTCTACTACCGCGTCGCTGAAAACCAGCTCAGCCAGGCTTCGCGCATTCAGGTCGTCGGGCCTGATTCATCGGGCGAAGTTGAAACCCTGGTGTTCATGGCCGAAGGCGAAATGTACGTCGGCCTGACCTCGGATCACACCGATCGCAAACTGGAAACGCAAAGCGTCGCGCTCGCCAAGCAACTCTGCGCCAAACCTGTCGGGACGAGCGTATGGCGTTTTGCTGATGTCGCCGATCATTGGGATGAACTGGTAATCCGCTCGTTCATTCAGGAGAATGGCCGCGAGGTGCTCTATCAGGAAGGCGCCCTGAGCGCACTGCGCCTGCCGTCCGAACTGATCGCTGGCTACAGTGCCGGCGGCGTGCTGCCACCGGGAGCCGCAATGAGCTGCGGCACGGTCGGCGCCATTGGCGGTATCCGGCCATCTTCGAGTTTCACCATGGAGTTGTTCGACCCGCGCAGCAAACGCAGTTTGCGTCACCATTACACGATCGACGTTCTTCCCGAGATCGCATGAACTGACGCCTGGCGATCACATTTACCGAGGGAGCCGCCCTGCGGCGGATAAAAGCCAATGCAATCGATGACAACAATTGCTCAGTACGCAGCAACGCTGCGTGAAGGACGGGTCTCGTCGCTGGAACTGACCGAGGCCGCTCTTGAACGGATCAAAACCCCTTCGGGTGAAGGAGCGCGCGCATTTACGCGGGTGTATGGCGACAGCGCGCGCGCAGCAGCACGTGCGTCCGATGTGCTGCGTGCTGCCGGACTCGGCCGTTCGCTGATCGACGGCCTGCCGATTTCGATCAAGGACCTGTTCGACGTCGCCGGTGAAACCACCCTGGCCGGATCGGTGGTCAGGAAAGATGAACCCGCAGCCACTGAACATGCCACCGTGGTCAGGCGGCTGCTGGCGGCGGGTGCGGTCATCGTCGGCCGGACCAACATGACTGAGTTTGCCTACTCGGGCCTGGGCATCAACCCGCATTACGGAACACCGCTCAATGCCTGGGACCGTAAAACCGGGCGCATACCCGGTGGTTCGTCGTCGGGCGCTGCCGTATCGGTGACCGATGGCATGGCGGTGGCCGGCATTGGTACCGACACCGGTGGCTCTGTCCGCATACCGGCGGCGCTGTGCGGCCTGGTCGGTTTCAAACCGACGGCGCGCCGTGTGGCGACCAGCGGAGCGTTGCCGCTCTCGGTCAACCTCGACTCGATCGGTCCGATCGCGCCGACGGTCGCCTGCTGTGCCTGCCTCGACGCGATACTTGCAGGGCAGGACTATTCGTTGCCCGAGCCTGCCCGGCTGCGCGGCTTGCGTCTGGCCGTTCCCGCCAACATTGTGCTTGAGAAAATGGATGCTCATGTCGGCGCCTCGTTTGAGGCCGCGCTGGCGAGCCTGTCTGCAGCCGGCGCACTGATCGACAAAATCCAGATACCGGCATTCGCCAAACTGGCCGGCATCAACGCCAAGGGCGGGTTTACGGCAGCGGAAGCATGGGCCTGGCACAAGGACATGATCGCCCGCTGCGCCGACCGTTACGATCCGCGCGTTGTCTCCCGGATCATGCGCGGCAAGGACATGACAGCCGCCGATTTTATCGAATTGCTCGCCGCCCGTAGCCGCTGGATTGCCGAAGTCGAAGCCGAGCTCGCGGCGTTCGACGCCCTGATCATGCCGACGACGCCGATTGTTGCGCCGGCAGTTTCCGATCTCGTGGGCAGTGATGAAATCTACGCCCGCAGCAACGCACTGATACTGCGCAACCCGTCAATCATCAACTTCCTCGATGGCTGCGCCTTGTCCATACCCTGTCATGAGGCCGGCACTGCGCCAGTCGGCCTGATGGTCTGCGGCACCGCCATGCAGGACAAAAGAATACTGGCGATCGGCATGGCCATCGAAGCCGTCGTGTGAGGCGAACTCTTCACGGTCGGGGCAACGGCTCATTATTGTTGCGGCCCGCAAATGTATGGAGTCGTCACCGCGGCGAAGGTGACCGAAGGAAATGCAGAGCCCGGGGTCCAGAAGGTGAATCCGCGCCAGCACTGGATACCGGCCTTCGCCGGTATGACGATAGTTTCATACTTAATCGGGCCGGAGCAATAGTTACGGCAAAGAGCTCATGACCCGCATCGGCGTCGGCCAACGCGCACGCTTTGCCAGCGTTTGATCGCCATGTCCCCGGATATCTTCTTCCTTAAAATCACGCTCGTTCCCTTGCTGATCGGCGCCATCACCCTGGCCGGCCGGCACTGGGGACCGACAGTCGCCGGCTGGCTTACCGGCCTGCCGGTCGTCGCCGGCCCGATCATGTTCTTCATGGCCTTTGAACAAGGTGCTGCCTTTGCCGTGCAAGCCATCATCGGTATGCTGCTCGGCATTTTCGCGGTTCTCGCCTGCAATCTCGCCTACGCATGGTGCGCCACCCGCCTGTCGTGGCGCGGCAGCGTCATCGGCAGCCTGTCCGCCTATTTCGTCGCGGTGTCCTTGCTCAATTTGCTCGCAATTCCATTTTATGCAGCGGCGGCGTTCGTTTTCGTCTGTCTTCCTTTCGCTCCGCGTTTGTTTCCGCGTGTGCAGGCGCGCACAGTGAAAGTGGTCAGTGCGCGTAGCGAAATTGTCATCCGCATGCTGGCCGGAGCCGTGCTGGTGATTTCAGTCACCTATTTTGCTTCCGCATTCGGAGCGCATTTGAGTGGCCTGTTTGCGTCTTTCCCGGTGATGAGCACGGTGCTCGCCGTATTCTCACACCGCCAGTCCGGCCACGAATTTGCCATCAGTCTGCTGCGCGGCATCGTCTTTGGCTGGTATGCCTTTCTGGCCTTCAGCTTCGTTCTCGGAGTGACTCTGCCGTCGTTCAGTCTGACGGTTTCTTTCCTGGCTGCGATTGCCTGTGCCGTCATTACGCAGATCGTGTCGCGCAAGCTGATCAGGGGCAAAAAGCCGGCCGTGCAAAGAGAAAGTGCAAACAGCTAGAGCCGGATTTGGTCAGTGCCAGAACACTCCGCTGATCAGTCCGTAGCCCGGTGACTGCGAAGCAGGGCGGCAGTGGCGATGCTTTGGATAGTCATGATCAAAACCTTGTCCAAACAACAAGAAATCAACAAGTTGATTAGAATACTCGGTCAATCAAGAAAACCCCGACCATCTGACTAAGGCTGGATTTCGTATGCAAGCTTCCCATTTCCCAAGATCGCCCGTGCTCGCCGGTAATGATGCCGAACAGAAACGCGCCGAGATTCTTGAGTATTTCCATGCCACCTTCGACCGCTACGAGCAATTGTTCGAGGTACTGACCTGCGCTGACGCGTATTTCAGGAAACCGATCGCCTTGCGGCATCCGCTGATTTTCTATTTTGGTCATACCTCAACTTTTTTCATCAACAAGCTGCTGTTGGCCGGCCTGATCGACAAGCGCATCAATCCCCCCTTGGAGTCGATGTTCGCCGTCGGCGTCGATGAAATGAGCTGGGATGACCTCAACGAAGCACGCTACGACTGGCCGAGCGTTGGCAAAGTCAAAGCCTACCGGCAGACGGTGCGGGCAACGGTTGATCAACTGATTCGCACGCAGCCACTGCAACTCCCGATTGGATGGGAACATCCGTGGTGGGTGGTATTGATGGGCATCGAGCACGAACGCATCCATCTGGAGACGTCGTCGGTGCTGATCCGTCAGCATCAGTTGCAGTACGTTGCGCCGCATCCCGCCTGGGAACCCTGCCGTCAAACGTCGTCAGCTCCGCAGAACGAACTGGTGACTATTCCGGCAGCGGAATTCCTCGTCGGCAGGGATAGGAGCGATCCGGTCTACGGCTGGGACAACGAATTCGGCTGCCATGAGGCGTCCACGGCAGCTTTCCAGGCCAGCAAGTATCTGGTGTCCAATCAGGAGTTCCTGGCTTTCGTCGAGGCCGGCGGTTATGCGGATGATTCGTTGTGGCTCGAAGAGGGCTTGGGCTGGAAAAAATATGCGCAGGTGCAACACCCGACCTTCTGGGTCAAGGACGGCGCGCTATGGCGTTTGCGCCTGATGCTCGAGGAAGTGCCGATGCCGTGGGACTGGCCGGTGGAAACCAATTACCACGAGGCCAAAGCCTTCTGCCAGTGGCAGGCGCGCGTCAGCGGCCAGCCCGTGCGCCTGCCGAGCGAGGACGAATGGCAGGCGCTGTGCCGGTTCGCCGGCGCCGCAGAACTCCCGGCCAACAACCAGCTTGATCATTATGCCTCCTCATGCCCCGTCACCGAGTTTGCGCACGGCCCGCTGTTCGACGTGATCGGCAATGTCTGGCAATGGACCGAGACACCCATTTATCCCTTCGACGGGTTTGAAGTGCATCCGGTCTACGACGACTTCACCACCCCCACCTTTGACGAGCGCCATAACCTGATCAAGGGCGGGTCATGGATCGCCTGCGGCAATGAAGCGCTACCGACTTCGCGTTATGCCTTCCGCCGCCATTTCTTCCAGCATGCCGGATTCCGCTACGTTGTTTCAGACGTCCCCGCTACAGTGCAGGCCTCGCACTACGAAACGGACCGGCTGGTCTCCGAGTACGCCGAATTTCACTTCGGCGACGACTACTTCGGCGTACCGAATTTCCCGCGTGCGCTGGCTCAACTGGCCATTGCAGCGATGGGCGACAAACCGGCCGCCAAGGCGCTCGATCTCGGCTGCGCCACAGGGCGTGCCAGCTTTGAACTGGCACGGCATTTCGCGCAGGTGACCGGCATTGACTTTTCCGCCCGTTTCATCAGCCTTGGTGTCCGCCTGGCAGAGCAGGGCAGGCTGCGTTACACGCTCGTCGAAGAAGGCGAACTGGTGGCCTACAAGGAGCGGACTCTGGCTGAACTCGGGCTCGAAAAAACGGCGCAGAACGTCGAGTTTTTCCAGGGCGACGCGTGCAATCTCAAGCCGGTATTTTCAGGCTATGACCTGATTCTCGCCGCCAATCTGATCGACCGCCTGTACAGCCCGAAAAAATTGCTCGAATCGATCCACGAACGGCTCAATCCCGGAGGCATCCTGTTGATCGCCTCACCCTACACCTGGTTGCCGGAACACACGAAACGCGAAGCCTGGATCGGCGGATTCAAGAAAGACGGCGAAAATTTCACCACCCTCGACGGCCTGAAAGCCATACTCGGCAAGCATTTCCGCCTGCTGCACGAGCCGTCGCCGGTTCCCTTTGTCATCCGTGAAACCCGGCGTAAATTTCAGCATACGCTCTCAGAAGTCAGCATCTGGGAACGCCGCTAGCTTCTTCGTTACCCTCACCGCGCTGCCACGTATCCTTGAAGGAGAGCTCTGGTTTCCCCCTCTCCTGTGGGAGAGGGATGGGGTGAGGGCCGTTGTTCAGGGTTGATTTACACCGTGTTTCATGTTGACTACTGGTTCGCGAAAATTCAACGGTAGACCAGCACCGGTATCTTCGTGTGCGTGAGCACCTTTGACGTTTCACTGCCCAGTAGCAGTGCGCCCAGTCCGCGCCGCCCATGCGAGGCCATGAAGATCAGATCGCAGCCGCTCTGGTTTGCAGCTTCGATGATTGCTTCATAGACAACGTTGCTGGTCAGGGTCAGCTTGGAACAGTTCACACCGGCCTCCCGGCACAGGTTTTCCACAAAACCAAGGATATCCTGAGCCTCCTGCTCGGCAATTTCGTCAAATCTTCCCGGTGGCGTCGAGTCGAAAGCATAGCCTTCGCTATAGTACGACAAGGGATAATCCGGCTTGGAATAGAAGGCGGTAATGCGGGCTCCAGCCTCCTTGGCAAAAGAAACCGCCCGACGGACTGCGTCCTGGGAGAATTGAGAACCATCAGTCGGAACAAGAATGTGCTTGAACATGATGACTCCTTTCTTTTGTGACGACTGCACTTCCAATATAGATAGAAAACCACTGGAAGTACAAAGAAGAATGAGTGTTCAGAAGGCAACCCTGTCCATTGGTCGGGGCAGCGTGCATTCCATTTGATGTGCCGTGTCAATCATTAAGCCGAGTTTCGGCATATTGCCCCTGGAAAACCAACACTTTAGTCATATTTACATCACCATAAAATCCGAGTAATGTCATTGAAAAATATAAATAAATTCACGTGACTGCAGGGGGTGACGATGCACCTTCAGGGCGAGGTGAAGCACGAGGACGTCCTATGGCTCCTGGGTAGCCTCTGCGGGCTGTTCCGGATTCCCTTCGATGCGTCGCTGATTGCCCAGAATTACCCTCCACCTTACACCCTTGCTACCCTGCACGAAGCCGCCCGCGCCTTGGGCATCAAGACCGGTCATTCCCCGATCGCCCACCTGGACTGGCAGAAACTTCTCCTGCCGGCGATTGCCTTTCAGGTACCCGAAGCGGTCTCTGATGCTGAATTAATTCCTGCTGCACAGCCGCCAGACCCACCCCTCACCGCCCTCCTCATCGTCAAAGCCTCGGCCGACCAGCTCCTCTTCTTCCGTCCCGGCAGCCAGACCCCGGAGACGATGTCGATTACCGAAGCCGCCACGCGCCTGGCTCCCGAACTTTTTCTCGTCGCCAGGGAACCCACGGCGGGCGGCAAGGACGAAGACGACATCGCTGGCTTCACTACCGAGAAGAAGGCCTTCGGCTTTCGCTGGTTCATCCCCGAACTCCTGAAACACAAGAGCCTGTGGCGCGATGTCCTGCTCGCCTCGCTGGCCATCCAGCTGGTCGGCCTGACCACACCGCTGTTTACACAGGTAATTATAGATAAAGTTGTTGTCCACCAGAGCAACAG
>JFJP01037192.1_pt1 | contig 39198 bp, 32 predicted proteins | sample 431651 | NCBI WGS metagenome assembly JFJP01 (sample SAMN02602958, study PRJNA72255) | Microbial mat metagenome, whole genome shotgun sequencing project. | biome: fresh water; feature: sink hole; material: water; isolation source: purple microbial (photo- and chemosynthetic) mats found in... | reverse complement strand
TGGGAGCAAAAAAGTAACCCAAAAACTCTTTGACGGCGCGAACGCGGTCCGTCTCGTTCCTCGACTCCCCTTGATCGGCGCGCCGTCGCTACGGAATAGAAGGTATACGGCTTCGCCGGACTCTGATTGATGGCCTTCATGAAACATGAGCAGTATTGCCTAAGAGCTAAAGTAATTTTTTTTAATACAAATCTATTTATTAAAAAAAATTCTTACATCGAACCTCCACTATAATAAAATTGCCCCTCAGACTAGGATGTAGATCTGAAGGGCTAAAAATTGGAAGTATTGGAACCTATTCCTTACGGTTTTCAGGAAGTCCGTATTTTTCAAGAACAAAGTCAATATCCTTATCGCCACGACCACTCAGGTTAATCAGTATCAATTTTTGAGGTTCTTTTTGTGCAAGTTTTAAGGCATAAGCCACCGCATGCGCACTCTCCAATGCTGGAATAATTCCTTCGAGGCGACTTAATTCATAAAAAGCATCGATGCATTCGCTGTCCGAAATAATCTCATAATTTACTTTTTTCATGTCTTTAAGCATGCAGTGCTCTGGGCCAACTCCCGGATAATCTAATCCGCTGGCTACCGAATATACAGGCGAGGGCTCACCTTTCTCATCTTGTAACACATAGCATTTGAAACCATGAATCATACCAGGTGTTCCTAAGGTCATGGTAGCAGCATGTTCCCCTAACTTAAGCGAGCGCCCTGCTGGCTCAACGCCATATAGCTCGCATTCGTTGTCTTCGAGAAAAGCGGAGAAAATACCCATGGCATTACTTCCGCCACCCACGCAGGCAACAACTTTATCCGGTAGTTCGCCTGTCATTTCAAAAAACTGCTCTCTGGCTTCGATTCCAACAACCCGCTGAAAATCACGGACCATCATCGGAAAAGGATGCGGTCCAACTACAGAGCCAATGCAATAAATGGTGGTAATCGGGTCTTGCAGGTAGGCCGTAAATGCAGAATCAACCGCCTCTTTTAGTGTTTTTAACCCGTGGGTTACAGGTACAACGGTAGCTCCCAGAATTTGCATGCGCACCACATTTGGATGTTCCTTGGCAATATCTACTTCGCCCATGTGAATTTCGCACTCCAGGCCAAAGTAAGCTGCGGCAGTTGCAAGTGCAACTCCGTGCTGTCCGGCACCGGTTTCTGCAATCAGTTTTTTCTTGCCCATAAACTTGGCCAAAAGGGCTTCGCCCATACAATGGTTAAGCTTGTGTGCCCCGGTATGGTTTAAGTCTTCGCGTTTAAGATAAATCCGTGCGCCGTATTTATCCGAAAGACGGTTGCAATAATAAACAGGAGTTGGGCGTCCCTGATAATGTTTGCGAATACTTCTGAGTTCGGAAATGAAATTATGCGATTTGCTAATAGCATAATACGCATCGTTAATTTTCTTCATCTCACCTTCAAGCACGGGAGGAATAAATGCTCCGCCATATTCGTTAAAAAATCCTTCTTTATTAGGATACTTTTTAAAATAGTTTTCAGACATTCTTTTTAGGTATTAGGTCAATAATATAGGTTCTGTAAATGCACAAAATTGAAACTGGTTAAGGCAAATATATTTATAAACTTAAATCAATTACAAATTTATAGGATAGCAAACCTTCGGTACTAAAAATATAAATCCCCCGAGGAACAAACCAGGAGGGATTTTTTATAAGATTCATATAATAAAATTATAAGCTGTTTAGATATTTATTCACCTCAGCAGCAGCTTGCCGGCCCGAATAGATGGCCTTTACAACCAGGCTGGCTCCCAACACGGTGTCACCGGCAGCAAATACTTTCGGTACAGAGGTCTGGAATTTTCCGTCTACTTTCACATTGCCACGTCCATCGTATTCTAGTCCAAGACTATCGAGTAATCCGGTGTGCATGCAATGTACAAATCCCATTGAAAGTAATACCAGTTCAGCTTGAAGCACATGCTTGGAGCCTTCAACTTCCTCCATGGTAAATTTCCCGGCACTGTCTTTCACCCAATTTACTTCTACAACTTCCACACCTGTAACAGCGCCATTTTCACCGATGAAACGCTTGGTAGCAAGGCTCCATTTACGTTGGCATCCTTCTTCGTGTGAACTCGACGTTTTCAATATAGTAGGATAGAATGGCCAAGGGGTTTCAGGATTTTTCCCGGCAGGAGGTTTTGGAAGAATTTCGATTTGTGTAACACTCCGTGCTCCCTGGCGGATAGATGTTCCCACACAGTCAGAGCCGGTATCACCGCCACCAATTACCAATACATTTTTATCTTTAGCAAGCAGGCGTATTTCAGCAGGAATTGTTTTCCCGCTTACAATTCTGTTTTGTTGGGTAAGAAAATCCATAGCAAAATGGATTCCTTTCATCTCACGTCCTTCTGCGGGGAGGTCACGAGGTGCCATTGCACCTACGGTTAGGCAAACAGCATCGAAATTTTTAAGAAGATCGGCTCCCGAAATATCTTTTCCTACTTCGGTGCTTGTTTGAAAAATCAGTCCTTCCTCTTCCAATACTTTTAACCGGCGGTCGATGATGTTTTTCGAAAGCTTAAAATCGGGGATACCAAAACGCAATAATCCGCCAATTGCTTCGTCGCGTTCAAATAGGGTTACGGTATGTCCGGCACGGTTGAGCTGAACAGCAGCCGATAATCCGGCAGGTCCCGAACCAATTACAGCAACTTTTTTCCCGGTACGGAACTTCGGAGGCTGTGGTTTAATAAAGCCGTCAGCAAAGGCACGCTCTACAATGGAGGCTTCGTTTTCGCGAATGGTGACAGGAGCTTCATGCAAATTCAGGGTACACGATTTTTCGCAAGGAGCGGGGCAAATACGTCCTGTGAATTCCGGAAAATCGTTGGTTGAATGGAGCAGTTCACTCGCTTGTTTCCATTCTCCACGGTATAATAAATCCTGCCATTCGGGAATAATACTTTTTACAGGGCAGGCCCAGTTACAATAAGGAACACCGCAATCCATACACCGCGAAGCCTGTAATTTGCGGTCCTCGGCATTTAAGGTTTGTTCAACCTCTCCATAATCATATATTCGTTCGTTTAACGGTCGGTTTCCGGCTTCTTTACGTTCTACCAGCAGAAATCCTTTTGGATTGCCCATATATTCTTATTTTTTTATTCTGTTTAGTATTTTTATTAAGTTCATGGAAAACAGGTGATAGCCTTTTGTTATGGACTATCAACTATCCACTAATAATCAAATTCCACATTAGCAATTTTCTTCTTAATAGCCTCAATGCGTTCCTCTTCCAGGACCTTTTTGTACTCAATTGGTGTTACCTTAATAAATTCGGTCACATAATTTGCCCAATTATCGAGTATCTTTTTGGCCAAAGGGCTCTCGGTATAGTGAAAGTGACGGGATATCAGTTCTTTCAGTTCTTTTTGATCGTACATATCTTCGAGCAGGGTAAGTTCTACCATGCCCATATTGCAGAAATAATCAAAGTTGCCGTCAACATTCAATACATAGGCGATACCTCCACTCATACCCGCGGCAAAATTCCGTCCGGTACTTCCGAGAATTACAGTGCGCCCGCCAGTCATGTATTCACAGCAGTGGTCTCCTGCTCCTTCAACTACGGCGGTAACTCCGCTATTACGAACGCAGAATCGCTCACCGGCAGTTCCATTGATATATACCTCGCCACTAGTAGCTCCGTATAAAACAGTATTTCCGATAATTACATTTTCTTCAGGTTTATAGGTAATTCCTTTTGGAGGAACTACGATAATTTTTCCGCCCGATAATCCTTTGCCAAGGTAATCGTTTGCATCCCCCTCTAATTTGAGGGTAATACCCCGGGCGAGAAAAGCTCCGAAACTCTGACCGGCAGAACCTTTAAAGGTAAAGTTGATAGTATCTTCGGGTAAACCGTTATTTCCATACTTTTTAGCCACAACTCCCGAAAGCATTGCTCCAACAGTACGGTCTACGTTTTTAATTTCCCGCTCAAGAAATACTTTTTGAAGATTGTTAATTGCAGGTTGAGCAACTTTAATCAGTTCCTGGTCCATTACTTCTTCCAGTTTGTGATTCTGCATTTTTGCACAACAAATGCGGTTTATTTTTACTTCGTCGGGGACATATAGAATTTGCTCCAGGCTTATATTTTTAGCTTTCCAGTGGTCGGGTTGAGGTTTGAATGTCAACAGATCGGTGCGGCCAACAATGTTATCAAATTTGGTGAACCCAAGAGCAGCAAGGTGTTCACGAATATCTTCGGCAATAAAATTGAAGAAGTTTAAGAGATATTCAGCTTTTCCCATAAAATGCTTGCGCAAGCGTTCATCCTGGGTAGCAACGCCAACCGGACAAGTGTTTAAGTGGCATTTACGCATCATAATACAGCCTAAAACAATGAGCGAACTGGTCGAAAAACCAAATTCTTCGGCTCCAAGCAATCCCATGCGGATAACATCCAAGCCGGTTTTAAGCTGACCATCGGTTTGCAAACGAACTTTATCGCGGAGATTATTCATAACCAAAACCTGCTGGGTTTCGGAAAGTCCAAGTTCAACAGGTAATCCGGCATGTTTAATAGAACTCGACGGACTAGCTCCTGTTCCTCCTTCGCAGCCGCTGATAAGGATCATATCGGCTTTTGCTTTGGCGACTCCGGCAGCAATTGTGCCAACACCTGTCTCGGCAACCAGTTTCACACTGACGCGAGCAGTTGGGTTAACATTTTTCAGGTCGAAAATTAGCTGGGCTAAATCTTCAATTGAATAAATATCATGATGTGGGGGAGGGGAGATTAATGAAATTCCCGGTATTGAGTGTCGGGTTTTCGCAATAATCTTGTCAACTTTATAACCGGGTAATTGACCACCTTCGCCGGGTTTTGCTCCCTGGGCAATTTTAATCTGAAGTTCATCGGCATTCACCAGGTATTCGGCTGTTACGCCAAACCGTCCCGATGCAACCTGTTTAATAGCGCTACGGGCACTTGAACCGTCGGGGCGTGGAGTAAAACGTTCAGGATCTTCGCCTCCTTCGCCGGTATTACTTTTTCCTCCCAGTTTGTTCATGGCAATAGCCAATGCTTCGTGGGCTTCGCGGCTGATAGAGCCATACGACATGGCACCTGTTACAAAGCGCTTGGTAATTTCGGAAGCAGGCTCTACTAATGAAATATCAATAGGGCTGGATTTGTAACGCATATAGTCGCGCAGAAAAATATTCTCTTGTTTTTCGTCGACTATGCGGGTATATTCCTTGTATTTTGAATAATCACCGGTACGGGTAGCCCATTGTAATGTAGCAATAGATTCGGGGTTCCAGGCATGTTGTTCCCCGCCATTGCGGAAGTGGTAGAAGCCGGGGTTTGGCAATAAGTTGAGGTTTTTATTTTCGAGGAAAGCTTCGCTGTGCGGAATTAAAGCCTCTTGGGCTAATTCTTCCAAACCGATTCCGCCAATACGGGAAACAGTACCTGCAAAATATTTATTTATAACATCCTCTTTAATTCCAATCGCCTCAAATATCTGAGAAGCACGGTAACTGCGAAGGGTAGAAATACCCATTTTCGAAAGTACTTTCAGGATACCTTTGTTTACTGATTTTATGTAGTTATCCTGTGCTTTTTGGTAATCAATTTGAATGGCTTTCTGGTTAACCAAGTCGTTAATAACTCCAAAGGCCAGATAAGGATTAATTGCGCTTGCGCCATAACCAAACAGCAGCGCAAAATGCATTACTTCGCGAGGTTCGGCAGTTTCCATTACCAGGTCGATTTGCATCCGTTTGCGTTTGTCGATCAGGTGATGGTGAACCGTTGAAATTGCAAGCAATGATGGGATAGGAGCCATAGTTTCTGAAACTCCGCGGTCGGAAAGGATAATAAAGTTCTTTCCGCTGTCAACTGCTTCTTCTGCTTTGGTGCGAATATCTTCCAGCGCCTTTCTGAGTCCTTCGGCTTTATCGGCAACCGGGAAAAGCATAGGAATAACTACCGATGAGAACCCTTTGTATTTTAGGTTCCGGATAATATCGAACTGGGTATTTGTGATAACCGGAGTGGTAAGTTTAATTGTTTTGCAATGGTCGGGAGAGGCATCCAGCGGATTTTTCTGCAAGGCTCCAATGTATCCGGTAAGCGACATAACAAGTTCTTCGCGGATTGGGTCGATAGGAGGGTTGGTAACCTGCGCAAACAACTGCCGGAAATAACTAAACAAACGTTGAGGCTTTTTCGAAAGAAGAGCAACCGGAGTATCATTTCCCATCGACGAAGTACTTTCCTTGCCTTCGAGGGCCATGGGGGACATGAGTAATTCCACATCTTCTTTGGTGTATCCAAAAGCCCGTTGCATCGCAGACAAGTTAGCTACGGCGTTCGAAATTTCGCGTCCGCTCGAAAGGTCTGTCATCCTAACGCGGTTATGCTCCAGCCATTCAACGTAAGGTTGGTCTTTGGCAATTTTATTTTTAAGGGCAGCATCATAAAATACTTTGCCTTCCTGGGTATCTACGAGAAGCATTTTACCCGGATGCAGTCGCCCCTTTTCTTTAATATTTTCAGCAGCAATACTTTGTACGCCGGTTTCGGAACCCATTATCAGAAGCCCGTCTTTGGTAATCAGGTAGCGCGAAGGGCGTAAACCATTACGATCGAGCATACCACCGGCATAGCGGCCATCGGTAAATACCAGGGAGGCCGGGCCATCCCAGGGTTCCATAAATGTAGAATGGTATTCGTAGAAAGCCCGCAAATCTTCGGGAATAGGATTTTTCTTATTCCACGATTCGGGTATTAACATTGCGAGCGCATGAGGCAGAGAGCGTCCGGCTTGAATCAGAAATTCCAACACATTATCGAGCGAAGCAGAATCGCTTTTGTCGGCTTCGATTATGGGATAAATTTCACTTAAATCGCCTAATAACGATGATTGAAGTACCGATTCGCGGGCTTGCATCCAAAACCTGTTGCCCTTAATGGTATTTATTTCGCCGTTATGGCCTAACAAGCGGAAGGGCTGTGCGAGATCCCAGGTAGGAAAAGTATTGGTACTAAACCTTGAATGCACCAGGGCTATGGAGCTGGTAAAATTTTCGTTGGTAAGATCTTTGAAATAGGTTCTTAATTGAAGGCTGGTTAGCATACCTTTGTAGATCATGCTTTTGGTAGAAAGGCTTACAATGTAAAAAGCCCTTTTATTGGATAAATTGGAACCAGCAATAATTTTTTCGACCTTTTTGCGGATGATATATAGCTTTCGTTCAAGTTCATCCTGCTCACAAAGTCCGCTAACAAATATCTGTTTGGTTACCGGTTCGCTTGCTCTGGAAATGGAACCCAGAATTGAACTATCCACTGGTACATCGCGAATTGTTAATAAGCGAAGGCCTTCGGCTTTTACAACTTCTGTAAGGGCATTGATGCAAAAATCAGCTTCTTGTTTGTCTTTCGAAAGAAACATTAATCCTGTTCCGTACTTGCCACGTTCCGGTACTGCAATACCTTGCAGAAGGATAAATTCGTGCGGGATTTGAACAGTTATCCCGGCACCGTCACCGGTTTCGTTATCGGCACTTTCGGCTCCGCGATGGTTCAGGTTTTCCAATACCTGCATACCCCGTTCAACAATATCGTGCGACTTACTGCCATTGATCTGAACCACCAACCCAATACCACAATTGTCGTGCTCAAATTCCGGGCGGTACAACCCGGCAGCCTTTGGATTATTTCCTTGCATATTCAATCACCTTTTTTATTTCCCACTGTTAATAATGCGAAAAGCCATTCTCTTTTTCTGCGTTTGCTTGAGAATGGCTTTTTTAAAAACCTTTATGTATATAGTCATACCATCCTCATGTCAAGCGTTTGGCTGTATTTTTCCAAATATGTTTACCAAAAAGGACGATCTGCTTCATATTTTCTATCAAATTTCAAATTCGGCTCAAAAATAGAAAGTTGTTTTAACTTTACAAAAAATTTTTTTGAAATTTCTGTTTAAAATCATTTTAAATTATCAACCTTTTGATTATTAGGACTATGATTCCATAGCCTCCATCACCTCATCCGTAACTTCCAGGTTATGGAAAACATTCTGTACATCGTCGTTATCTTCAAACTCTTCAATTACTTTCAAAACACGGATGGCCTGATCGGTAGTAAGTTGCTTTGTTTCCTGCGGAATTCGCTGTAATTCGGCATTTTCTGCTTCAATTCCCATTTCTTCCAGTTTCTTTTGAACACTGGCGAAATCTTCCATGGCTGTGGTAATAATAAAGTGGTCTTCCTGAATTTCCAGGTCTTCAACCCCCGCATCGATTATTTCAAGTTCGAATTCTTCCGCATTTATTGTTCCTTTGGGGATAGTAATAACGCCTTTTCGATCGAACATATACGCTACGGACCCGCTGGTACCGAGACTGCCTCCCCGTTTACTGAAAATAGAACGGATGTTGCTGACAGTACGTAAATTATTATCGCTTAGACATTCAATAAAAACAGCTATTCCAAGAGGAGCATAGCCTTCAAAGGTATATTCCTGCAACGCTGCTGAATCTTTATCAGCTTTTGTAAGGGCTCTTTGAATATTATCTTTCGGCATGTTCGATCCCCTGGCGTTGTTAAGTGCAAGTCGCAAACGGGCATTACCTTCAGGGTCAGGACCTCCATCGCGCACAGCAATTTGAATCTCTTTTATAATCCGGGAAAAAATTTTGGAACGCTTTGCGTCGATTGCTCCTTTTTTGCGTTTAATGGTAGACCATTTATTATGTCCTGACATAAAGTATTGATATTTAACGGTTTTGTAATTAGAAGTTTGGAACAAAAATATAAAAAGGTTGTGGATTATAAAAATCGATTTTGGGATATCTTTTCAATACGATGACGCTTTCTCCAACACCTCCTATGGCATTCGTTTTATTTTTATCTTTACTATTTCTTAATTTTAAGAAGGATTTTTACACCTGTTACCCTTTTTTAAAGAGTGAGGGAAAACGAAAGAGTTTAAACAACTATAAAATTTTGCTATAATGTCCGAAAAGATAAAAGAATTCAGAGAGTATCGGTCCAGGATGAATGAACGCATTTTGGCGAAGGATAACCTGGTTATAAAACGCCTGTTTAACCTCGACACCAATACCTATGTCGAAGGTGCTTTGCCGGCACAGACAAAAGAAATGTTAGGATTGGTTGCTTCTATGGTACTTCGGTGCGACGATTGTGTGAAATATCATCTCGAAAAATGTTTTGAGTTGAACATCTCCACCGAACAAATTATGGAAATATTTGCCGTTGCTAATATTGTTGGGGGTACTATTGTTATTCCGCACACCCGACGAGCCCTCGAATACTGGGAAGAATTATCAGATTTATAAAAATTTAAGGTTAGTTTTAAGGGTAAGCAGTTTCTCGTGCATCTATAAGTAACCAAACAGAAAATTGCAGGAGTAATTATTTTCAATAATTAACCTCGTAACATTTTAGATACCTGTTTGTTTGATATATATTGGTGATAATTAAAATCTGATGTTATGAATACATTTACCCGTAAAATTAGGATAATAATCCCTGTTGTTATCCTTGGCTTTATTGTTATGGCCGGCTTTCGGTTTGCACCCGACATAAGGGTAGAGAAAATTCTGCACCAGCTGGAGCTATTCAGACTAAAATACACGCAGCAAAAGGTGTATTTGCATACAGATAAGGATGTATATATCGCTGGTGAAAACATTTGGCTCAAAGGATATGTTATTGATGCCTCTTCGTTTATGCCCGATACTGTTTCGAAAGAATTATATGTCGATCTGATTGATTATTCTAACAAACAGGTGCATACGGAAATTTTACGGAACAGAAAGGGGTTTGCTGAAGGTTATCTTTCGCTTTCGGATACGCTGGCAGAGGGGAACTACCAGGTGCGGGCATATACCAATTGGATGCGGAATTTTGACGAGGGTTATTTCTTCTCTAAAACAATACGGTTTAAAAATCCGAATTATCAGAATGTAATTACCACACGTCGGTTAAAATCGATAAAACAGTTTAATAAAAAATTAAAAAACGAGACGGAGAGAAGAACCGTAGGCTTTTACCCCGAAGGGGGGCAATTGGTTGCAGGCCTTCCCTCGGTTATTGCTTTTAAGGCCGAAAATAATGCAGGCTATAGCCTGAATGTTTCGGGAATTGTGAAAAACAGTAAAGGCGCTGAAGTTGCCATTTTTTCGTCTGTACACGAAGGGATGGGAAAGTTCCGGCTTACCCCTGAAAGTAACGAAAAGTATGTGGCAGAAGTAAAATTCGATAATGGGAAAGTTGCCAAATATACCTTGCCAGCTATTGCAACAGACGGATCGTGTATTAAGGCCGATGTTTTTGATTCAAAAAAAATTAAACTGACCATTTACAGTAATAAACCAATATCGAATGATGACATGGCAAACGAATTTATTATCGTTGGCCAATCGCGCGGATTAGCGCAATATGTTTCAAAAGTCCAATGGAAAGGAAATCCCATCGAAATTGAAATTCCCAAAGATATTTTTCCAACAGGAATAGTTCAATTAACGGTGTTTGATGGCCGTTCAAACCCAATTTGTGAGCGGTTGGTTTTTATTGACCATCCGAATCCTTTTAAAATAATTTCGAAAGTCAGAAAGGCAGGAAATATTCCAAGTGACAGCCTTGAAATGGAATTTGTGGTTATTGATAAGGATGGAAATCCGGTAAAAGGCAACTTTTCTCTTTCTGTTACCGAGAAATTAGAAAATCAAAAGGTCTATGATGCAAACATCTTAAATTGCCTGTTTTTTACATCGGATATTAGTGGCCAGGTGAGCAACCCCGGTTATTATTTCGACCGAACAAATCCCGATGCATTGAGTCATCTCGATTTGCTGCTACTCACACAAGGATGGCGGCGATATAACTGGATTGATTTACTGGCAAACCGTTTGCCTCCCCTCAGGCATTCTTACTCGGAAGGTCTTACGATTGGCGGATTAATAACCCGTGATTTTTTCAGGTTGCCGATTGATAACAGTAAGGTTCGCCTAACTGTCCTTAGTTCCTATAATGATGAATACGAAACCACCACCGATAATCATGGATTCTTTAATTTCCCAGATTTGGATTATGAAGATACCATTACCGTTAAAATTGAGGCGTTTAAACCTTCCGGAGGAAAAGGGGTACAGATTATCCTTACCGATACCGTGATTCCTGGAGTAAAGACTCCAACCTTGGCAATGATGCGATCGGAGTCGTATGCAAGGGCGGATATAAAAAAGAATAATCGCAAGGAACGGATTATTTTTAAGAAGAATTATAAAGGGAAACCCGAACCGGATATTTCAATTCCTAAAATTCATTCAACACCAAACGATGTTATTTTTGTTGGAGATGAAGCCTCATCGTATTCCAACATGTTTCAATACCTTCAGGGTAGGGTACCGGGGGTAAATGTTACCGGCAATAAGATTACCATTCGTGGAGTCAATTCCTTCTATGCTTCTACTGATCCTTTATATTTGATGGATGGTATTCCAATCGATGCTGGTTCCGTTGGCAGTCTTACCCCATTAGATATTGCCATTATCGAAATACTGAAAGGGGCCGATGCTGCAATCTATGGCAGCAGAGGAGCTAATGGCGTAATAGCATTCTATTCCAAAAGAGGAAGCTTTATGAAACGTGGGGTAATCGATTTTGGTATGCAAGGCTATCAAAAGCGAAAGGAATTTTATGTTGCTCCTTATGAACGATTTTCATTTCTTACTACCGAAAACAACGTACCCCGAACCGTGTTCTGGAAGCCAATTCTTAAGACCGATGAGGCAGGAAAAGCATTCGTAAAGTTTAAAAAATCGGTGCCGGTAGAAAATATTCAGATTGTTTTAGAGGGAATGTCGGATAGTGGCGAAATTTTATACTATAATGAGAGCAAGTAATTAATATGGGTATCAAAGTATTCATTACAAAAAATATAAAGTAATAAACTTAAAGTAGTAATATAATCTCGGGGCGGTTGGTGGAATTACAAACTCTACCGACTGCCCTGTATATTATTAAAAAGTGCTGGAATAAATTGCTTTTACTCCGCAGTTTCTTTCATTCTTAATTGAAAAGTATTCCATAATAAAGAATCAATGTCGTTTAGTTAACATTTAGGCTTCGACTCGCTCAGCCTGACGAACTGGTATTAATGTCACACTGAGAGGAGTCGAAGTGTATTAATTATTCAATTCCTAAACTAAACGACATTGATTAAAGATTTAACTAATATCCCAATATTCTGATTAGAAATTGTTTGTATCATCAAACCAATTTTAACCGGGTATTCAATCGTTAAGCCAAAGAACTTTCCACCTCCCTTCTTGTTTTGTTATTGATTTTAAATTAAATAATAAACATATGCAAGAATATAAAGTGTTTTCTACTTTTAAGGCAGGCTCTGTTGATGTGGCAAACCGGATAGTTATGGCGCCTATGACACGTTGCCGGGCAACTGGAAACGTGCCCAACGAGTTAATGGCCAAGTATTACAAACAACGATCGGGAGCCGGGTTAATTATAACGGAAGGGACATCGCCTTCTCCCAATGGATTGGGTTATGCCCGGATACCCGGTATTTTTAGTAAACAACAGGTTGAAGGCTGGAAAAAGGTAACTTCGGCTGTTCATTCCGTACATGGGAAAATTGTTGTTCAGTTGATGCATACCGGCAGGATAAGCCATATCCTAAATATGCCCGAAGGCTCGCAGATATTGGCACCATCGGCGGTAAAACCGGCAGGGCAGATGTGGACCGATTCGAAACAGTTGCAGGATTTCCCCGTGCCTAAAGAAATGACTTCAGACGATTTGAAGCAAACAAAAGAAGAATTTGTTACGGCAGCTAAGAATGCTATGGAAGCAGGATTTGATGGGATAGAGTTGCATTCGGCCAATGGCTATTTGCTCGAACAATTCATATCACCGATAAGTAATATCCGGAATGATAATTATGGCGGAAGCATTGAAAATCGATGCCGGTTTGTTCTCGAAGTTGCTGCGGCTGTTGCAGAGGCAATTGGAAAAGGGAAAACAGCTATCCGTTTATCACCTTACGGAGTTGCCAGTGACATGCCTCATTATCCCGAAATTGACGCCACGTATGCTTACCTTTCAGAACAGCTTAATAAGATTGGTATAGCGTATATTCATCTGGTGGATCATTCAGCAATGGGAGCTCCTGTAGTACCTATCGAGATAAAAAAACAAATCAGGAATAATTTCAAAAATACATTAATCCTTTCCGGTGGGTATGACAAGGAAAGAGCTGAAACGGATATTCAAAGCGGATTAGCTGACCTTGTTGCCATTGGGCGGCCATTTATTAATAATCCCGATTTAGTTGAGCGATTTAAAAACAACTTTACATTATCGCAAGACCTCAAAATGGATTTATTCTATACGGCAGATGAAAAAGGATATACCGATTATCCGGAATTTAAGTCCTGAAAAAATTCAGGTGTTACAAAACGGTTACAAAGGCAATAATGTAAATTCAAAAATACGTGTCTTTTCCTCTTACCAGTAAAGAAAATAGAAATGCCGTTTCGATTAAAAAGAAACGGCATTTTTATAAGCAACAGATTTCAAAGATTATTTAGATAGAACTTTATCAAGCAATCTCAAGGCCCAACGGATTGCAAAGTAAGATACAGCAATGAGAACCGGCCAGCTTAAAAACCAAATTATTTCGTGCAGGTACATAAGTTAAATTTTTAGAGTTTAATAAACATGCGATTCGCTTTCGATTTCGGCAACGTCAATTTTTTTGTTGTTAATCGCTTTCCAGGCAAAAAACATATAAACTGCCACCACGGGTACAAACAAACTCACATAGCTCATAGCAGTTAATGTATAATGGCTGGAAGATCCGTTCTCGATGGTTATACTGCTTTGCAGATCGTATTGCGAAGGATAAAAAGCGGTATTGTTAAAGCCAAGAATAATAAACAATGTAAACACAGTTACAATCGTACCAATTCCGGAATACCAAATTCCTTTATCCGATCCTTTCAATAGGTTTAATGCAATTCCTCCCAACACCATTAAAACACCAACCAGAAATAGTAATCCGGCAACAGGCATCTCAATCAGGTTTTTAAAGTATTTGAATTTTTCCATAAATACTACTTTGGTATTGGGATCATATGCATATCCTTTGGATAGGAAAATGCTGATTACAAATGCCAGGAAAAAAAACACAAACGGAATGGCATTAATTAACAATTGTTTTTTAACTCGTTCGTTAATGGCAGCCTGATCAACATTATTGGCAAAATAGAGCAGGGCTAATACCCGGGCAAGAAAGAAAACAGCCAGTCCAAGCGCCAGGTTACGAAGGTCTAAAACCGCTTCCAATCCATGTGCAGCATTTGTCCATTGCGAGATTATAAAATTTTGCTCATTTGCCAGGTTATCCATCGATATGGAGAAGTTAGCACCGGTGAATAAAGTTGCTACAGCGGTTCCCAAGAGAACAGTTCCCCCAAATCCATTAATCAGCAGAAAAATTTCAAACGTACGTTTTCCCAGGAAATTGTTTGGTTTACTGCGGTATTCGTATGAAAAGGCTTGTAATACAAAACAGAATAAGATAGCCATCCAAACCCAGTAAGCGCCACCAAAACTGGTAGAGTAAAATAGCGGGAACGAAGCAAAAAATCCTGCACCAAAAACCACCAAAACGGTAAACGTAAATTCCCATTTGCGACCCAGAGAGTTAACCAGGATGGTTTGTTCCTGAGCGGTTTTCCCCAGTGTGTAAATTAACGTTTGCCCACCCTGAACAAACAATAGAAAAACCAGGAGTCCGGCAAGTGTAGATATAATGATCCACCAGTAATGCTGGAGTGCGAGTTGTGATAATGATTCAAACATAATTTCTTCCTCCTTATATTTTGGGTCCGTTTTTTATTTGTGTAGTCATAATTTTTATCTCAGCAATTAATAAAGCTGTAAAGATGAGACCGAAAAGCCAGAATGTTACCTGAACAGCAGAACTGCTAATGTGCGAAACGGCTGCCATGGTGGGGAGATAATCCTGAATAACCCAGGGTTGACGACCTACTTCGGCGACAATCCATCCGGCCTGACCGGCTATATAGGCCAGCGGTATACTAATAATTGCCAACCTCAGGAACCATTTTTTATTTTCAATGTTATTTTTAAATGTAAAAATGAGTACCAGAATAAAGAAAAGGATAAAATAAAATCCAAGGAATATCATTATCCGGAAACTATAAAAAGTCAGAGGTATGCTTGGGATCAGCTCATTAGGGGAATTAATAAAACTATAGCCGAAATATTTGAAATAGTTTTCCTGAAAGGACTTATCAAGCATTTTTGTTTTCAATTCAGCATACTTTATACTATCTTTTTGAGACTTTGCTAACCTAAATTCTTTGAAAGTCTGGCGAGCTAATTTGCCCCGTTCAATTTTTTCCTTTGCCGACATAATGCCCTGCTCGGGGTTTCCATTAATTAAGTCGTTAATTCCTGGAACATAGGCATTCGGATCAAGGTAAGCCAGGTAGCTAAGCAGGTTAGGAATTTCAATTTTGACGGTTATGTTGGGAAGATAATTTTCTTTTTCATTCTGCTGACCTGAAACTACTCCAAAAGCAGTTATAGGAACTCCAACATGTCCATTGTATAATCCTTCAAATGCTGCAAATTTCATAGGTTGCTTATTGGCAACGAGACGGGCAGAACCATCACCGGTAAAAGCCAGGTAAACAGAAGAGATTATTCCGAAAACGGCGGCAACAACAATACTTTTTTTGGCAAATACGATTTCGCGTTTCTTTAGAAGGAACCATGCCGAAATACCTACTACAAATACCGATGCTAATACAAATCCGGAGGAGATGGTATGTAAAAATTTGTTGATGGCAAATGGTGAGAATAGGACTTCCCAGAAATTGACCATTTCGTTTCGGGCGGTGTCGGGATTAAAATGCATACCGGCAGGGAACTGCATCCAGGCGTTTGCCACAAGTATCCATAGCGCGGATAGGTTAGCCCCGATAGCTGTAAGCCAGGTGGCAAATAAGTGCGATTTTTTACTCACCTTATTCCAACCAAAAAACATGATGGCAATAAAGGTAGATTCCATGAAAAAAGCCAGGATTCCTTCGACAGCCAGTGGCGCTCCAAAAATGTCGCCTACAAACCACGAATAATTTGACCAGTTGGTACCAAATTGAAATTCGAGAATGATACCGGTGGCGACTCCAATGGCGAAGTTGATACCAAAGAGTGTCATCCAGAATTTGGTAATCCGTTTCCATTCCGGATCTCCTGTTTTTACATACATGGTTTCCATAAAGGCAACCAAAAAACCTAACCCCAGTGTAAGGGGGACAAAAATCCAGTGATACATGGCTGTTAGGGCGAACTGCGCCCTGGACCAATCCACTAATGTCAGATCGATGTTAGTATCCATTTTTTGTTAGTTTGAGTAAAAAAATATGGACGAATGTAAAATTTAATTAATTGTAAATAAGTAATATAAGGTGTTACAAATGTATTACCAAACGAATAAAATCGTTTAAAGCGCTGACGCGAGGTTGTTGGGTGCAATTTATTTGGCACGCGTTGCAAACGTTTACCAGCACATCAAATCTTTCCTTTAAACTTACTTTGAGTTAGGTGTAGTCTACAAAATGATCTTAAAAATTGAGGATAAAGCTTCGTAGATCGGTAGTTTCGGAGAGAACCAATTTCTTTTTTAATCTTACACGCGACATTTGGATGGAATCGGGTTTCACATTAAAAAACCGGGCTGTTTCTTTGGTGTCAAAATTTAACTTTATACAGGCACAGTGCTTGATGTCGTTTACCGATAAGCACGGATATTCCTGGTTTAAGCGCGTAAAAAAGTTTGGATGAATTTGTTCGAAATGTGTTTTTAGTATTTGCCAATCATCATCTAATCGCTCATACGAACCAATGATATCGTATATTTTTTGAAAGGTGTTTTTAGGAATTCCTTTTTGGGTAGAAATAATTTTATCGAGTTCGTTGCGAATCTCCAGGGTAATTTTATTTTTCTGATTGATATATAAAGCATCGGCAGCCAGCTTTTTCCGGATATGTTCTATTTCCATTTCGGCTGTAATATCCTGGGTAATAGCTTGAAGGTATAATTTATTATCAATGGTACAATCGGTGACAAATATTTCTAAATGCCTGATTGACTCATCTTTCCGAACAATTCTGACCACTTTTTTTTCCGGGAAATTAATAGTTCCTTCCTTAAAATGTTTAAGAATGTGGGTCACGATATGCATATCTTCCGGAAACAGGATGTTTTCGATTCCTGACCGGGAGAGTTCTTCCACAGAATTGTAGCCTAAAGTATGCAGGAGTGTATCGTTCATGTAATTAATGCTGCAATCGTCTCCAATGCAAATTCCCATAGGTGAGAAATCGGCCAGTTTTTTATATTTATCTTCCTCTTCAGCTAATTTCTTTTTAAGTTTCAGAATATGGGTAATATCCTGCATGGTACCAAAAAATTTTCTGCTTCCATGTTTACCTTTCTGCACTTCACCAATGCCATGCAACGTTTTTTCGATTCCATTCGAATCAATAATTCTGTAAACCAGGTCAAACCCTAATTCTTCCCGATAGGCTTTCTCAAGCAGCGAAGACGCTCGCTCAGCATCGTCGGAATGAAGGTTACTCAGGAAGTCTACATTTTTCAGGTAATCTTCATTATGGGGCAAACCTAGAATAGGGTAGGCCCCTGGTGACCATAATTTCAAGTTTTTTTCGATGTCGTGCTCAAAGTGCGCCAGCGATGCAACTACTTCCGCTTTTTGTAAGCGCTCCCTACTTTTTTTAAGCTCCGATTCGAGCTCTAGCTTAACGGTTATATCGGAGCTGAATTCTATGTATCCGCTTATTTTTCCGGCAGAATCGACTAACGGGGTGTGCCTTACCAGCCAGCTTCTTTTATCGCCACGGGTGGTAATCCGTTCGGAAGATTCGTAGCTTACATCCACTACCGGACAGCTTTTGCAGGGATCGGAGGAGTTATACCAAACTTTATAGCATTGCTTTCCGATGTAGGAATTATCTTCAATTCCCAATTGTTTTTTTGCCGAATTGTTCAGCCATTTTATTTTATGATCGGGCTCGTAAAAAGCAATTAATTCATCGAATGAATTCAGGATATCGGTTCGTAGTTTTTCTTCCTGCTGCGATATTCTTATGCTCTCGTATTCGTGGGTAACATCCCGGCATATCAGTAAAATGGATGGTTCGCGATTGTAATTAAATGAAGTGGAACTTAATTCGACATCGAACCAGGAAAGCTTTTTATGAAGCATTTTGACAATTACAGGCTTTCTTTTTTCTTTATTTAAAGCGGATTGAAGTTGTTTTTCAAGTTCAACACGATTTTCGGAATGGAAAAAATCAAATATTTCATATCCAATTACGGGGGCTGTCTTTTCCAGGCCTAACAGTTGCAAGCCCGCAGAATTAATAAAGACAAATTTATTTTCTTGAACAATGGAAATAAAGCCCGGAGAATTTTCAACAATGGTATTAAAGAAGCTACCCTTTTCGTTTTCAATTTCGTCGTTAATGGTTTGCAACTCCGATTCCAGGGCTCTAATATGATCAAGAAGTGATTTAATCTTTTCCATAATTCAGTAGCATTCAATAGCACATGCAAGATAATAAAAAGTTGGTGTTACGGAATTTACAAATGCCAGATGATTGAGAATGATGGAATGATGTTAAACAGGGTATAAAAAATTTGCCTTACATTCAATTTGCTAAAATCCAGCCTATTCAATATCACTATCAATCAAATCAGGGGTAGCTATTTCCTGATTTTTGCCACTCATATATAATCGTGTGGATTTATTCATTGCAAGAATAAAGATCACAATTGAGAAAAAAGGAAATCCCCGATTGCCAATAATTAATAAAACCTCAATTGTAAATGCAATCCAAAATCCCATGCTTTTTCTTTTATTCAAGAACATTAGTTCAGAAAAAGCTGCCAATGCAGGAAACAGAAATAAAGCAGTAAGTTGGCCAATAGCATATGGCTGGTTATTATAAGGATCTTCCACATCAATCTTATTTAAAACTCCTTTAGCGAACCCGGCAAAAAAACCACTTTCAGGATGTACATATAATAGGACTATTGCAGTAACAACGATAAGCATTACCAGTATCAATCTGAACAATAAAATTCCGTTCATCCAATATACAATGGAGGGCTTTTTCATGAGGTTAAGTTGTTTGTTGAATTATTGGTTTGGTTAAGATCTGTTACAGGTTTTTTTATTCCTTAGATAAATGCATGATCCGTGAGTGAATATTCCAAATTCCGATTATTGGGTTTAGCACTAAATAAATTGACAATAAATAATCCTTAAGACTAATTTCTTTCTCAAGTTCCAGCGAAACTAGCAATTTTGAAAATGATTTTGCCCTTAAAAACCCGGAAATAAAAAAAGCTATATATCCGAGAAATAAATCAAAATTGAAAACATTGGTTAATTCGCCATATATCAATGCGAATATTATTATTGAAAACAATAAGAAATCGAATAAACAATGAATAGAATATGTTTCAATCTTGACACAATTAAATCGGCGATTTTCTACTCGCGTCACTTTTCTTCCTATTCCAAACGTCAGAAAAAAAATAAACATCCTTGTATCCAGATAATAAAAAGCAGGAGAACGAAGGCCTTTTGCGCATTACTAATGGACATAAAAATTGAAGGAGACAGAACAATTAAAAGCAAAGGACTAATTAAGAAATATACCAATCTGTTCGTCTTTTGGCTTAACAAGAAATCTATCATCGTACTTATTTTCTGTGTTTATCTGTCAGCTTGGTCAGAAAACGTTAATAATACAAATAAACTATAAAAAAGAGCATGACTTTGGTGTAAATTTCTGATAAGCGTGGATTCTTACTAAAACCGGAAATCGATTTGGAATTAACAACCAGTTTGGATCTGATAGTATGCTCTGTTTTTGCTAGTTTTTACAGTGATAAAAGTCAGCAAATGCTTTCGATACAAAGCCAGTATTGCATGTGCAATGATGCTCGGGCTTTTTTTAGGTTTATTGTAAACTTCCCTCCAGACAGGATAAACTTCATCAATATGAAATGAGTAATTCAAAACTGAGCAAGTCTGGCTGATAAACAGATGCGAATGGGCTCCAAGGTCTATTGAATAATGGTATGCAAATTATTTCTGACAGGAAAGGAATCAAAGTAGACGGACTATCTTTAAAAATAGAGGCTTTCCCAAACATTCTCAATAAAAGCTGGGATGGTAAAGTTGCATAAAAAACAAAAGGGGAATAGTTTAATTTTCGACTCCCCTTTTTTGATTTTCAATTAAATTATTCTTCAATAATAGTTGAACTTGGCCCATTCTTCTTTACTGACTCTATGCCATTATTCATACCTGCTTCAGATTCATACATTTCACTTTTCCCAATAATCTGATTATTACCTGCTTTTAGGTTAAAGTGGTGTTTGCCATTGGTAGATTTTTTCCGCTCGTACTTTCCATCATCGGGCGAGTTTTTTTTCACAGAATCAATGCCGTTTTCACATGCCGATTTTGAAGAATATCCTTCACTTGATAGAATGACCTGACCGTTATCAGCTTTTAAACTGAAATAATACTCGTTGTTTTTACCTTTTTTAATAACATACTTTCCCATTTCACTATTTTTTATGAGTTAATATAAGATTGCACTAAATATACAAAATAAATAAAAAAGTCAAAAAAATCCTGTAGACATACTCTCGTTAGTTTTTCCCCAATCCAAATTTGTGGGTGGTCAGATTTCCAACCGATAATATTAGTTTTTTATTATATTTTCAATTGGACACTTTCATATATTTAGAAATATTGGCTTCCTAGTTGAAAAGCTAAACATTGGTAAGACTAGTTTATTGGTGACTTTTTATTTTAGAAAATATTCGAACGGCAAAAGATCGCCTATTCGTTGTTTAGACATTTCTCCTTCAAACCAGATTTCAAGGGGATCAAAATATCCATTTTTCTGAAAGTAAACCGAATCCATTTTTATAGTTAGTTTGGAATATTTTAATCGGAACTTCACATTTAATGCCCCTTCATCTCTTAAGTAACTGGAACTGCTATCCTGCCGAATCACAAGTGAGTCAGCTTTTACAGGTGTTTTCGACCCAATTAGAAATCCTTTTGAAACAGCCGGATCATCTGAAAGCGAAATGTTATAATTTCCGATTTGTGATAGGTTTCCCTGATGAAGTAACCTGAAAAAATGCATCCGCGATCCCAAATAAGCTTTTTTTCTCCGTTCTTCTGTTTTTCGCTTTTCGGTATCAGTTAGTGTTAATATCTCATCTTTAATTAAATAGTTCCCCAGCACAATGAATGTTATCATATATTCACCAAAAGCGCCACTTTTGCGCGTATATTTGAATTTATCGAGGTAATACGTAATGGTATAACCCAGGGCTTTATTATGAATAAGAATTGGTTGCAGGGAATATGCCCTTAATGTGCTGCTATCGGCATAATAAACAAAACGAAGATCTTTTTCATTCAAAATATCGCACTCCATAGCATTATTGGATTCGCCCAGGAATTCTCTCCTAAATATTCGCATATACGTTTCCCTGTTTCCATTTTTTGCTGTTACTACCACCTCGTTTAATTCTTTGATCTTGGGAGAAAGATAGATATCATAGCTTTTAGTGCTGCTATGTTCGGATAATGTAAACGAGTAATAGCCAATAAGGCTTATGGTTATTGGCATGGAAGCGTATCCCGAAACATCGAGTGCAAAGTTACCATGCTTATCGGCGGCGGTTCCAATGGATGTTCCGCTGATATAGATTATTGCATAACTTAATGTACTATCGGTCGACTTATCATATACCGTACCTTTAAATATTTGGCTTTGAGCTATTGAAGCAGACAAGATCAGTAAAATTACAAAAGCTGTTCTCATAGGGATGGAGTATAAATTTTCAAGGAATTCAGTTGTAAGAAATTTTATATCCAAAAGCTTTCAATAGGTCGTAAATAGCGGAAGGCTCTTTGGAAAAAGGTTTTACATATCCGGTTCTTTTTGCTCAAAATTTATGCCATCATAAAGGCATATACTCCATTAACTTTTTAAGCGATTTTATTGGTTAGTCGGCTCGTGTTTGCAAAGCGTTGCAGGAATTAAGCAAGCACTAAAAGCTTGCGTTAGCTCGCAGATAGTCATATTGGTTTATTCCCCTAACCACGAGTTTAATATTGCAGCTTGCAAAGGGGTAGGGTATTCGATACGACTAATCATTCGTTTCTGTGTTTTTTTGCTATCGCTTGGGTCGTCGGTTTGCTTGTCGATTTTCAATCCCACATACCCTAAATATTTGGCATAGTCGAGTTCCTTGGTGGTGTAGACATATTCGAATAACGATGTTAAGGGAATTCCGGCTACCTGTTCACATGCTTGTTGAAACTCAGCCTCAGTAAATCCGCGCTGCTCCTGCTTATAATATTTCCAGTATAGCAAGCGCATTACATCGTCGAGCGACTTTTTATTATTGGTGGCATTGCGGATTTCCAAATCTAAAAACAGCCCCACCACCGGCCCTTTATCGTAATACGAGATTGATTTACCCGGTTCTACTCCTTGAGTCCCAAACGGGCCATCATTCCATGTATTGTAACTTGCCTGTGCTAACGACTGATATAACCGCCCCGGATTATTTTCAACAGCATTTATATTTTCATCGAATTGAGAAAACAAAGTTTGTGAATCCATGAGTCCGGCTCTTTTTACAATAAGGTACTCATAATAAACAGTCAACCCTTCGCTCACCCAAAGCTGATTTGTTTTATTTCCCCGGTCGTAATCAAAAGGCCCCAGTTCAAATGGCCTGATCCGTTTTACATTGTAGTGGTGAAAGTATTCGTGGCCAATGAAACTCATCATTCGGGTTAAGCCATTGGGTGTATTTAGCCCGCTGCCATCAAAGCTAATGGTGGTATTGTTTAAGTGTTCTATTCCTCCACGTCCCGGGCCAATACCAATAAAAGTATACTGTTTATAAGGAATATCGCCCATTAAAGTAACGGCTGTTTCAACTACTTTTTTTAAATTGTCCATGAAAAGTACCCGATCGAAATCGCCCATTGCATAGCCAATAAACCGGTGCTCAATTCCCTTTACCCTAAAAGAAGGCAGCTCTTCCAAATTTCCGATAAGGATGGGGCAATCGTATAGTATATCGAAATCTGAAGCCATAAATTCATTTGATTTACCAGCAACCGTTTCCAGTCCGGTTGCAATTTTCTTCCATTCAGGATTCATAACGATCTTAACCGAAACCGGAGTTTGAAGGAATCCTTCCACATACAGAAAACTATTTTCGGGGATCAGGTAAGCATGGGTATTATCCACATAACTGTTTGCCACGAATTGCCTGTTTGTACGTATGGTATAACTAACAATAAACGATTTGTTTTTGATACCGGCAATGCTCCAGGTATTATCGTTTATCTTTTCAACTGAGATGTTGTTTTCATTCATGTCTTTGGCTAACATTCCTTCGACTGTTTTGGAGTATTCCATCATTTGGTAGTAACCTGGCATCCAGTTTGGCATTTTGAATTGGAGGGTATCCTCATTCCATCCGCTGGTGCGAAGGTTTATTTGATAGGTATGGGATGCCGGTTGAGGGATTGATATCTCATAATTCAAAAGCGGACCTGCTGTTTGAGAAAAACCTACTCCGGCAGGAAATGAAAATACAATGAATATCAGAAACAAAACCTGTTTGAACATTTTTAGCCGTTCATGCAAATTGCGAACTCCGGTTAAATCCCACCAATTGTCAGGAGATTGTTTTTCTTTGAGTATTGATATTTGAAAGGCCGTTTGAAAATAGGTTTGTATGGTTAATATGTCCATTTGTTTTGAGTTGCTTATAGGTTTCATTCGCTGAACTATCTCATCAGTAACAGATTATTTTGAGCTCATGAATATGTTTTTTAGTATGTTTCTAAATTATTGTAATGGCGTTCTATTGTATTTTAACATTTTACTTGCCCAGGGTATAAAAAATTGAAAGTTGGGAGCATCCGTATGTCCGCCATCGTGCTGCCGCCATACTAATTGCCCATCTAACAAACCGGTAAGCACCGGAGGCATTTTTTCCTTCAGGTAGTCATTCGAAACACCCAAATCTTTTGCGCCTAAAAATTTAAAAACGGAGCCTGCGGCAACGGTAGCCATATAACTTCCCGTTTGGTCAAGCCATTTTGCATCGCCTTTTTCGGGTATGCCATAACTAATAAATGTAAGGCGAGGTGCACAAAGTGCTATCAGATCGTGTGAGTCTACCGATAAATCGCAGCCTGTTTTACTTCCTGAACTACTTTCGGAGGCTCCATACTTCAAATAATTGCCGGCCATCCAATGATATTCGCCCGATCCGGTAAGGCTTTCAACGGCTTCGCCAAATACACGGCGATGTAATGCAGCGCCCCCTTTACCCGATGAGCCAATTAAACCCACTGCAAACCGGGGCTCAAATGCAAGTGTCACCAAAGCCGCTTTTCCATAGCGCGATACCCCTTCAATTCCGACCTTTTTTGCATCAACCAGGGTGTCTGTTTCCAGGTAATCCAGTGCGCGTGCTGCGCCCCATGACCAGGCCCTTAGCGAGCCCCAATCGTCTGGTTTACGGGATTGCCCTTTATTTACCAACCCAATAATACCTCTGGTAAGGCCTGCCCCATTATCGGCCTGAATACTCGATGGATCAAGGGTTACATATCCCCAGCCTGCAGCCAGTAACTGCTCGGTTGGCGGGGAATTACCATCGGTAGGGGGCGCAAAGAAATTAGGGCCAGAAAGCCTTGTGATTGGGGTGTATGCAGGATACTTTTCAAATATAGTCTGCATTTCGGGATTGCTTTTTATCAGCATTTCTTTAAAAGCAGTGTTTATCTTTTCCATGTCTTCCGGCAAGGGCTGGGCCGGGGAAGGCAATGAAGGAAACCCAAACATCATTAAAACCGGGATCGGCCCTTTTACATTAACCGGCAATACCAATACCATTTTGATATCTACATTAATCAACGGATAGGCACTATTATCGGCATGTCCAATTATCTGTTTCGCAATTACGGGGGTACGGCCAACAAATTCCCGGTCGGTAATTTTAACCGTCCATTTTACATCCGGGATATTTTTAGGCAACCTTCCGTAAATTTCCTGTTCCAGTTCCTCCGCAAGTTCTGGCCTGCGTTTCTTCCACCATATATCGGCTGTAGTTACTTTGTTACCATTATTTAAAGTAAGTATATCGGGCAATTGCGGACAGGGGTTTGCTAATGCCTCATCGTAATTTGCATGGTTGGGGGCACTTTCATTACCGCTTGGCCCGGGTCTTAGACTTTTAATACCCAGCTGTTGCATCATATTTTCATGGTCTTGCTGGCTGCTAAAGGTTACAAGTTTTGGATAGTTAGTACTATCTATTTGTACCTTTTGTGCATACGATGATTTTGTGAGTATCAAAATTGCTAAGAGAAATATTATTCGCTTCATGACTCAAATTTAAATAAGAACTATTTTTGAAGATGTAGTTTATGGTTAGTCTAAACAATGCATTTAAGATCATTAGTGGATTTAAATCTGGCGCTATGCACGCTATTAAGTTCATTTGATGTAGCTGCTGCCTTTTTTTATTCTTTCAAATTTTACGGGATATTGCCGACTATCCCAAATTACTTGTTTAACCATTCATCAATCTCTTTATTCGATTGCTCATTCGTTAAGAACTCCCCTTTTTCAATTTGGGTAATAGCTATATCAATTGCAATCTTTTGATTTGAAGTTAATTGATAAGTATCATTGAGATCATTCACTTTATCTATTACTTTAAGTTTTAATTCTTTTGTAGTCTTTTTCGGAAATCTTATCAAAACTACAAAAATATTCAACCTTATCAAATGGTATTGAATCAGGTTGCTGTTAGGTTAAAAAGTCGCATACAAAATGACGTATATAGCCGATGAGGATTATTTTAATCATTTTTTATACAATTTATTTGCTTTTCTTAAATTTATACTATTACCTTTGTATTATACAAGATGATTAATACAAATAGAATAAATCATGAGTAAACATAATCCATTATCAGAATTATTGTCAGCATGGGAAGAGACATATAAAAAAGGGCAATTAACCCTATGGATTTTTCTCTCTTTGAAAGATGGGAAAAAATATGTGGATGAAATAAAAACCTTTGTTGAAGAACAGTCAAACCAAACAATGTCTTGTGAAAGTCAAAGTCTTTATCGTAATCTTAGAAAATATCAGCATGTTGGTGTTGTTAATTTCGAAACAGGAGAAGGAAATAAAGGCCCTGAGCGAAAATATTATTTCCTTACCGAATTAGGTCTTGAGTTACTCAACAGTTTTATTGAGCGAAACATTAATCTTTTTTTTAATAATCGAATCAAAAATTTAATCAATAGGGAGGAAAAACAATGAAAACATTATCAAAAAATCTTCTGTTATTTTCAATTTGTCTTTTCACATTAACAATCTTATTCAGGTTCTCATTAAGTTCGGTACTTCAAAACCGTTTATTTAGTAGTATCTGGATAGTTGCGGCCACTTACGGAGTTTTAGTTTTTATTATTGGCTGGACATTTGGTAAGAGAGATAATCTGCATTTACCGTTATATGATATTGGTTTCCGGTTTCATTTGGCAACATATATAATTTGTAATCTGATTGCAGAATTATGGCATCTAATTGGTTTACAGTCTGATTATGAAAATATAAGTTATATACATCTTACAGCAATTTTTTGGGGGATTGGTCTCATAATTCACTATGTTATCTACTTGGTTACCCGTAAAAATGCAATTAAAGGAATCAAAAAATCTGAAATCTTTGAGTAGATAATTCAAATAGTGTTTGTCTTACTAAAATAGCGGGTAGCGTTACAAATATGTTATCGGGGTAGGGAGAATTTGATAGGAGTATGCTCTTTCCAAACTGAATTTCCACCCCAATAAAATTCATATGATGTTGGCAAACATTTTTAACACATTGGACTCCAATATTTGTTTTTAATCAAGAAATCTTTGAATACTAACTTATCAGGTTTGTTTCCTTTATCCTTAATAAAGAATTTAGAATCTTGTCGATTCCATCCTAATGTTAATTCTGTCGTTTCTAACATTAAGTAGATATTGTAGATTTTTTTAAGTTCTCGTAAATACTGTTGAATTTCTTCTTTAGACTTAAAACGGCTATCGTCATCTCCAATTGCTTTTAGTATAATATTATTATCTGATTTAGAAATTTTATCAAAATCACCTTTTACCAGATAATCTAAGGTATTATCGTCTTTTATTTCTTGAGCAATATCTGCTATTCTATAAATAGATTTACAATTACTATATCCTCCATTTTCTTTGTATTCAAAACAGTATAGTTCATTTCCATCGGGTTTTAATCCAAAAGGGACTAATTCAATCGTAACTTTAGTATCTGTGCCAATATGCGGAATTTCAAAATCTAAAAATAATACTGGATACGATATTTTCTCCGTAATCTGTCCAGATATAAAACTATTTATCCCAAAACTAATAGGTAAAATTTCCTTTAATTCTTTGTTTGAATATATTCTCCTTTCCCAACTACATAGAACTTTATCCGATTGCAGAATTATATACTTTCCCTCTTGATTTTTGTATGCACTAACAGCTGAACTGCACGAACAACCACATGTTGGCCAACCTCCAGAAATCATGAGATATCCATTTTGAGAATCATCGATTTTGTTAAAATCAGTAAATCCATCTTCATCCATATCCTCGAACATTGAATGACAAGTTTTAACCCTACTCCATAATAACTCACTCAAGGAATTTGTTGGCTGTCCAAATCCAATTAATGGTATCAGAATAAAAAGGAGTTTAATTAGACACTTCATTGTCTGTATGTTTTGCGATTATAAAAATGTCTGCCCAACGTTACATATAATTTTTGTTGGGGATTTTGAAACACATCCTTGTCGAGACGTTAAGAGCTAAATTAGAAGCAAACACCTTAAAGTCCGCAATTCCGCCCCAATAAAATTTATATGATGTTGGCGAAAGTGGCTATTATGAAAATAAAATTTACTTAAACGATTCATGACCATGGATAAGCACCCATCTGTTTTCTTTTCTTACAAAAACCCCAGTGAACATGGAATTAATATCAAATGAATCCCCGGATTTAAATTTAGCTATAGCATGAAAGTATCCGGACATGCAAGCACTGTTTGCGGACAATGGAACTACAACTCTTTGTTTCCATTCTACATTCATTGATGCGGTGGTTGAATAAAAATTTTTAAGAAATACATATATTGAATCTCGATTCGCAAAAAACTCACCGTTTTCAGCAAACATTAGATCTGAGGAAGAATCCCATAATTCTGTCGCTTTATCAGCATCCATACTATTATGCGCATTAACCCAATCTGTTGTTAATTTCATAATCTCATTTGTGATAACAGTCTTAATTTCCGGAGAAAGATTATCTGAATAATTACCTGTGTTTAGTTCTGTGTTCGTACAAGAGACAGCAATAGTCATTACGATTGCCAAAAGGATTCTTAGAAAATAATTAAAGTTCTTCATGGCTTTTTGTTTTAAGATTAGTTTTTGGAAAATATGAATGAAATATTTTGTTAAGTGACTGTATGCACTTGTTATTGTCGCCAACATCTGTATAACCGCATTAATGTTATCTCTCAATTTAGTAAGTTCCAAAATGTTTGAAATACCTTCTAATGCTATACGTTATCGATTTTTATGTTATTTTGGTTACCGAGCACAAACGAGAAATGGTGTTTGCAATCAGATAGATCCCACCAAAATTGTTGACCTTTTCACCTAAAGATACTTTGTATCTTTTTCAGCTAATAAATGTAAAGTGTTTTGGATTCTTTTCCAAATAGATAATAACTTCCTTAGTCCCAAAAATAGGAGTGCACTCTTTCCACAAGATGTTATTGCCTCTTTTTAAGGGGTTATGGTTGTTTTCGATAAATTATTATTGATTTTGAGCTAGTTATTACAGGGAGGGATGGCATGTTTCAACCACCCGTAAGGCCATTGAAAATGATTTCTATTGCTATGAGAAAACTTGTTATGAGCTGATTTTAGGTAGTTTTAGTTTAAGAAGAAATCGAGTCGGCATAATTTACAGGAGATTCCGGCAATGGAATGGATTTTCTTATCGAGTTTCAAAATACAAAGTTCGTCAAGGTTTCTGCTTATCTGTTCTTCCGATTCGGCAACGCTCCATATCTTTCCTTCGCGTATAATCACAGCGCCTCTGATTACATGGTTGCCATTATCATCCACATCCCTTTTTATGGAGCCAATAAAGGTTCTGTTCCAGTCGGCTTTCACCATAATTAATTCGGCAATAGGCAGATGAGACGATCTTTTCTTTTTCATATTTTAAAAGAATAAATAATAAAAAGTAACAAGCGGGTATACGCTGAATAGGGAGGATTGGTTTTTTAAATTCTGAATAATTTGCCGAAAAGTTTAGAAATGGTTTTTAGTGGCTGTTAATCTGGGATAAACCTTATGTATGATATACGAGAGGCAAATTTGTTTTCTTTTGTTTAGGTATTGCACAAAATTACATGGAGGTTCACAGCGGATACCGCATAGAATCAATAATAGTCGGGGTATATTGACCAAGTTGGTTTCATCTTGGTATTACTCGAACTATTCTTCAAATTTCTTAACTAATGCGGCACGCATGGTATCAAGAAATTTAGGTGGGTTCTGTCGGTTCTTTATTTCGAGGTAGGTACGGTAGAAATCACCAAGGTCAAAATCAAAGATATTCTCCATAAATAGTGCTATTTCTTTATCGGTCCACGCACATTTGCTTTTCCAGATAGTATCAGTTCGTTTGTTACGTTCTATCAGTGATAGTCCAGTTTTTAAATAGGCACAAAGCAAATCGTTAGCCATTATTGGGGCTACTTTAAAATCGTGGCTGGTAGAGAAGTTAGGGGCGATATCGAAATAAAATATATCGAGGCAAAGTTGTAAATCGTGTTTCCCACTGACAAAGTATTTATCGTCAAGGAAAGCCAGCTTGTTGTGCAAATAATGGTAGAATTCAAGATTTTCGGCAAAGAATAATTCGAGTTTGTTTAATTCATTTAAAAGGTAATTTCGTTGTGATTTGTCGCTACCATTAGGGTGTTTTACTTTTGATATTGAAAACTTTTACAAAACATATGAGCTTGCTGTAAAAGTAAGATATTATTTCTTTGAAAAACTTTATCGCGCTTTCCTGTCCAGTAAATTCATTTTTAGGTTTAAAAAATATCAAACAATTAGATAAGCCGAAAATTACCATTGCTTTAACACCAATAGTACCTCCTCTATCACTCACATGAAACATAGAAAAAACCTTTAATGCAATGAATATTCTTTTTTTTCTCTTCAAGATTTTTAAATGCCATCCTTCCTATGTTTATGAACTATTCACCTATTTGCCTGTTGGGAGCATTTGGTTGATAAATAAATAATTCATTTGCAGTGGTATCGGCTTTAATCACGAACTCAAGATTATTTTTTTTCAATTCCTCCTCAATCTCCAAAAGCATCTGTTTTTTGAGATTTTTATTAATTTCACCGTATATTGAAATCCTAATTAGATTGGAAGGATAATAGCTTTGATGTTCGTAATAGATAATAAATGAAACAATAAAGCCAACCGGAATAATGACTAAAAGTAGAGCAACTTCAGGCATATTGAGATAATTCCAGATCTTTTTTATAACAGAGCTAACGTAAACCTTCATAATAGCAAGAGCTAAAAAGCAATGGTTGATTTTTTCTGAATGGTACAGGAACTAAAGTAACCCAATGCACCACCGCTTATATTTGTTAACGGATTCGCGGGAGTGCCTGATTGATTGGGACCACCTCCACCACTAATTTGCGAGAGCGAATTGAAATACTGGTATACATTTGCATCAATAGTCATCATTAGGATTTCAACCGTTTTGCCGGGTTCAATATTTAATTCGTCAGAGAAACTTCGAAGCGATTGGTTTACATACTGACCATCGTATAACAAGTCGTTACTGATAAATATTGATGTTGAGCGTTCTCCATTAACATATTCCAGAAAACGATAGTAATTATTTTCATTTGCTGGGTCTTGATAATGAGGTGCTGGGAAAATTGTGATTTCGCCAAACCTGTTAATGCTATTAAAACTTATGCTATCGAAGCTCACCGTATTAGGCATTTGCGATTCGGCGGTGTAAACCTCGTCATCGGTTTTTACAGTAAGGTAATAGGTTCGACCGGGCACGCCCACCATGTTTAAGGGTTTGTAAGTACCAGGCTGTGTTTCTTTCAATGTGTCGGCGTTTCCAGCATTGTCAGTAATAATTACTAAGGCGTTGCTTACGGCTTCAAACGTGTTATTGTCGGTGAAATTTTTCGACTTGCTTAGTGTTACAGCCGAATAGTCGGGATTGTTCGTTAAATTAGCTTCAATTACTAATTTGGGAGTGGTGGTGTTTAATTCGTAATCAATTACTTTTTCGCACGACGATAAAATAATTGCTGCGATTAAAACGATGCTATATATTGCTTTTGTTCTCATATTCATTCTTTTATTAGAAGTTAAAATTTAAAATTCCATGTTATGGAAGGAATCCATCGGAACAAGGTGGTTTGTACCACTTCGGTTTTTGAAGGGTCGGACTCACTTTCTCTAAAATCGATAGTATAAGCATTTTCGCGACCATATGCATTGTAAAGGCTAAATGTTAAATCGGACGAATATCTGGGGGTATCTTTAAGTTTACAGGTAGCACCCAGATCGAGGCGGTGGTAGTCGGGCATGCGGTAGCCATTGCGGTCGGTATAGAGCCAAACTACTTTGCCATCGATATAATATTTACCGCTGGGAAATGTTACAGCATTTCCTGTATAGTAGGTCCACAATGCCGAAACGCTCCATTTTTTAGTTAAATCGTACATACCCACAATGGTAATATCGTGCGTTCGGTCTTGCTTTGCAGCGTACCAATTGCTTTGGTTAATTCCGTCAATTTTCTTTTCGGTTCGCGATAGCGTATAGCCAACCCAGCCTGTAAAGCGACCTTCCTTCTTCTTTACCAAAAATTCTAAACCATAAGCCCTGCCTTTGCCAAACAGCAATTGTGTTTCAATGGCTTTAGGTTGTAGTACTTCGGCGCCATCTTTATAGTCAATTTGGTTTTGCATCCATTTATAATAACTTTCAACACTAAATTCATATTTGTTGTCGGCAAAATTTTTAAAGTACCCCAGCGAAATTTGGTCGGCAATTTCGGGTTTTATGATGTTGCTACTCGGAACCCATTTATCGGTTGGGTTTGATGAGGTAGAGTTTGAAATCAGGTGCATATTTTGTGTATTGCGGAAATATCCGGCCTTTAATGACGACGAAGAGGTAAGCATATAATTTACTGCAAGTCGGGGCTCTAGATTCATATAATTCTTCACAAACTCACCACTTTTATAAGTTGTAGTGTCGGTAACTTCGAGTTTGTTGTTTACCGTATAAAAATCGCCTTTACCCAGCACGGCAAACGACGAAAGTCGTAAGCCAGCATTTATATTTAGTTTTTCCGATAGTTTAAAATCATTACTTACAAACGCAGCATTCTCCCATGCAAAGCGATTTTCGAAGTTGGTAGACGATGTTGATGATTCTAATTTACCCGGAGTTATTTCGTGATAGATCGAGTTAAACCCAAAACGAATGGTATTACGGGGGCTGGCATAGTATTGAAATTCCTGTTTTGCATTGTAATCACGAATGCGCGACAGTATAGTAATTTCATCGTCGCTGGTGTTAACCATTATATTGTAATCGTAATTACTGTAAATTACCGAGGTGTTCGAGAAAAGTTTATCGTTAATAATGTGGTTCCAACGAATGGTAGAAGTGTAATTTCCCCAGTCGATTCCAACGGCGTCACCCACTCCCAGTTTGTCTCTGCCACCATATCCCGAAATATAAATGCGGTCCTTATCCGATATTTTGTAATTGGCTTTTAGGTTAAGATCGTAAAAGTACAGTGAACTTTTGCGAGTATCTTCATCTTTCGAGAGCAGTAAAAACATGTCGGCATAAGTGCGTCGGCCAGTTACAAGGAACGAACCCCTGTCGCTGCCCAAAGGACCTTCCACATTTAACCGCGATGAAATGAGCCCAATGCCTCCGCCAACGGAGAATTTTTGGTTATTACCTTCATTCATTTTCAGGTCGAGCACCGACGAAAGACGGCCACCATGCTGAGCAGGTTGAGTGCCTTTGTAAAGCGTAGCATCACGAATAGCATCGGAATTAAAGGTCGAGAAAAAGCCCAATAGGTGTGAAGCGTTGTAAACGGGAGCTTCGTCAAGTAATATAAGGTTCTGGTCGCCCGCCCCACCACGAACAAAAAAACCGCTATTGCCTTCGCCGGCATTTTTAACACCCGGCAAAAGCTGAATAGATTTTACCAAATCCTTTTCTCCCATTAACACTGGAATTTTAGCAACTTCTTTGGGGTTTATTTTTTCAATCCCCGAATTAACAGACCGAACATTTTCGTCTTTACGACGGGTCGAAACAACCACCTCTTGCAATTGTGTTGAGGCATCGGAAAGAAGCATATCCAATTTTACATTCTTGTCGAGCACAATTGAAACCGTATCGGTATTGTAACTAATGTATTTGTAAATAATAGTGTATTTACCCTGGGGGAGTGTTAAGGAGTAAAAACCATATTCGTTTGCTGCAGTGCCAGTTGCAGGTATTTCTTTAACAATTACGTTTGCCCCTGTAAGCTGTTCTCCATTTTTTTTGTCTTTAATACTGCCGCTTAACGTAAATTTTGTTTGAGAATATGCTGATGAAACAAATAGGAAGCCTATTATTAGAAATGTCCATCTTAAAAAATAGTTGAATCTCATAATTGTTGAATTTAAAATTTATACCGCAAAGATGCTGACAATGGATTGACTCTAAAATGAACTATCGGTTGAAATGGACAAAATGAGGGTTAAAAGGGCGAGGAGTTTTCCAATAACCAATGCTAAATTTTTTGTAAAAAAAAGGATAAGGCAAAGCCCCATCCTAATATTAGAACACACGATTTTACTAGCTATTCGAACTTCAAATCGTGACTAATAATTTTACCATCGGCTAACTCAATTGTGCGGTCGCTGGCTTTTGCAAAATCGGTATCGTGCGTTACAGCAATAATGGTTTGGCCGTATTCGTGGGCTATCTGTTTAAAAATATCGAAAACTATAGCAGTGTTTTTACTGTCAAGATTTCCAGTTGGTTCGTCGCCCATAATAATATCGGGGTCGTTAATGAGGGCACGAGCAATGGAAACGCGCTGTTGTTGCCCACCACTCAGTTTCGATGCAGGTTTAAGTGCTTGGTCTTTTAAGCCTAAAGCTTCTAATTTTTGATAGGCGCGTTCTTCTATTTCGGCATAACTGTATTTGCCTAACTTTTGTGCAGGAATCATTACATTTTTCAGGCACGAAAACTCGGGTAACAGGTAGTGAAACTGAAACACAAAGCCAATACTTCGGTTGCGAATAGCGGCTAACTCATCGGTTTTTTTGCCAGTTATTAATTCGTTGCCTATGTATAGTTGACCTTCGTAGGCGGTATCCATAGTGCTAAGGCAATATAAAAGGGTAGATTTGCCACAACCGCTTTTGCCAACCAGCGTTAAAAATTCTCCTTTATATGCTTCGAAACTTATATCGTCAATGGCTTTAAATTTTACTGGCTCGTAAAAGTATTTGCCTATACCTTTTGTGCTTAGTATAATATCTTTTTTCATTTTGTTGTTTACTTTTAAATATGAAACATTGGTTGTAACTTCGACTTCGCTCGCTCAGTCACCATGCTTTTTATTTATTTCCTAAAAATATCAACAGGGTCAACCCTCGATGCTTTTAAAGCTGGGAAAAAACCTGCACCTACCGTAATAACCATACCCATAATTGCGGCGCTCACAAACACACTTAATTTGTAATAAATTGGGAAATATCCCGAAGGTCCACCCACCCATACGTGTTGAAGTACTTTGATTAGCCCTGCGCCAATACCCAACCCCAACCCGGTACCAATAATGCCCATTATAACGGCTTCCATCACAAAAATCCGGATAATGTCCTTTCCTGCAAATCCGGTTGCTTTGAGAATGGCAATGTCGTTCATTTTTTGAATGATGGTCATGTTAAGGATATTGTAGATTCCAAAACCTGCTACCAACAAAATTACCGTAGGTATTATTGCGCCCATTATCGAACGAATCTTGTCGCCCGACAAAGTGTCGGCATAAGTGGTTTCCCAACCTTCCACTTTGTACTCGGTAAGCTGCTGCAATTGATTGGCATAGTAAATCGATTTATCATCGTCAATTATATTGGCATAAATTTCCGTAATGTAGGTAGCTCCTTTTTTAAGAAACTGCTGAGCAGTGCTTATGTGTATATAGCACTTCGATTCGTCGATGGATTTATTGCCGGTGGTAAAAATTCCCGCAATTTTCATCACCTTTACAATTCCTTGTGAGGAGCTTATGGTAATGTTATCGTCGAGCCCTACGTTCATTTTTTCGGCAACGCCTTTACCTATAATCACTGCATCGAGGTTGGTGGCTATTGCCTGTAAATTACCTGCAAGCATGGTGCTTTGGATATTGAACATGGCATCGGCATCGGCAATTATTACCCCACTACCAATTCCCTTGAGCTGCGATTCGCCATTGTTATAAAACATATCCACATTTACCTGCGGGGCTGCGTAAGTAACATATTTCTGTTGCCGTATTTTATCGAGCAGGGTATAGGGATCGTTAATATTTTTCGATTCGGTTACCGTTCTGGGATTTGAAATAAGTACCATTCCCGAATCGGCATAATTATAAAGGGGCTTGCTTATTTGGTCTTCTTTGTAAACTTTAACATGGGCAATGGTTTTTGCCATTTCGGTTTTTGAATATTTACTAAAGCCACTCATAAGCGACGACGAAAAAATGTACATACTTAACCCTATGGTAACGCCAAGTGCTGCCACAATAGTTTGTTTACGACGCGTACGAATGTGAGTCCTGGCTATTTCAACATTTATGCTTTCTTTTTTCATGGCTATTTATTTATTTCAGAAACATTTATACTATTTTCGGAAATATTCTCCGTGATTATCACATCATTTTCGGTGATGCCGTTTTCAATAACCACCCAATCGGAACTTACTACCCTGGCCGATACTTTTACCGACTGTTTTTTGCCTTTCACATTCACATAATCGCCATACTGAAGGAAGTTACGAGGTATTAACAGGGCATTTTTGATTTCTCCAATAATAATATTGCTTTGCAATTGGGTGTTTACTACCCTAAAATCTAAGGAGTCGGTAAAGAATAGTTTACAGGTAAACGACTGGGTAGCCTCATTGAACGATGGAAATATTTCGGCAACCTTGCCTTTGTAAGTCTTTTCTTTATTAGGGTTGAGCTTAATAATTGCTTCCTGACCAAGCTTTACTTTGCTAATGCTGCTTTCGTCGATACTTACTTTGGCATAAATAAAATTTGGGTCGCCTATGGTGGCAATGAGGTCGCCTTTTCGAACAAAATCGCCTTTTTGTTTAAATTTATTGTACACCCGACCATCGAAAACGGCAGATATTTCGTTGTTTCCGCTCAGGTTTTTATTTACGTTTTTTTGAGCTTCGTTAATAATAACCTGCTGTTCGGCTTGTTGTTCTACCAAATTGTAGTTTGCCACCGAGTTGGCGTAATTTGCTTTTGAGGTTTGGTATTGCAACTGCATGTTATCGTACTCGGTGCGCGAAACGCTGTTGGTTTCGAAAAGCCTTTTGTAACGGGTAGTCTGAACTGAATCGTTCTCCATTTTTTGTTTGGCAACCACCGAAGCGTTTTTTGCCTGGACGATGGAAGGGGCATTGGGCGATAGGTTGCTTCGCGAAATTTCGTACAAAGCATTGGCACTTTTATTGTTAAAAACGTTTTGCTTATTATCAACAATGGCCAGAACCTGCCCTTCTTTAACTATATCACCTTCTTTAAAATTAACCTGCACCAAATAACCATCGGTTTGTGCAGTAAGGTCGTAAGTGCTGTTAGCTTCTAAAGTGCCCGATGCAAAAACGGTTTCGGTAACATCCTTTCGGATAGCTTTGGTTTCCTGCTTTGGTTTGCTGCACGATGCAGCAATTATTATTAGGGCTACAATTCCTGTAAAATTTTTTGTTTTCATATTCTTATTTTATTTTGTTGTTAATATCAATTTTCGATTGTGCGAGTAATACATTTATTGCCGACGAAATACGGTTGTAATTACTGTTAACCATAGCATTGTAACTATTTAGCGTCTGGTCGAGGCCTAATAAGCCTTCGGAATAGAGATTAAGATTTTTTTCGTAGCTTTCCTTTTTAAGCTCGTAAACCTCTGTATTGGACTCCCATTGCGAAATTGCCTTACTATAATCAATACCCAGTTGTTTGTATTCTAATTCTGTTTTATTTTTTATGTGTTGGGTATTTTTTTGAGATAACTGGTAGTCGTATTTGGCTTTGTACCTTTGCGAAACCGTATTTGCCGAAGGTATTGCTACCGAAAATTTAAGCCCGATATAACTGCTCTTGTACCATTTGTCGGAACTACTATAAACTTGTGCACTTGAAGGGTATTGCTGGGTTGAATTAGAATTAACAAATGAAAGCGTTGGCAAAATAGTTGTCTGAAGTTGCCTATAACTGGCAAAAGCTGCTTTTTCGCGCAATTCGCTGCTTTTTAAATTTATGTCGTTGTACTCAATTTTAGGCAACATAACCGATGTGGAGGTACCTACCGGTTGTGTTATAATTATTGAATCGGTTTCGGGAATATCTGTTAAAATCTTTAAACCCAGGTATTGTTGTTGTAACAGGTATTTAAGCTGATTGCACGATTCGTTGGTATTTATGTAATTGGCTTTGGTATCGTTTACATCCTGTAATTTTACCAAACCTTGCTCATATTTATGGTTAGCAATTTGCAGAAGCGAGTCAGAAGCTATAAGATTTTGTTCTGTTGCCTTTAGTTGTTCCTGTAAGTTTACAATATTGAAGTAAGTTGCAGCTACACTTTCGTAAAAACTTTTCTGTGTAATTTTATTGTCGGTACTTGTAAGGTCAATATTTACGGCGGCAAGTTTAAAGTTCATCCAGCCCGAAGCGTTTATTAATTTAATTTCGTTATAATTCGAGAGGTTATTATTGTATTGCATACCCATCTGTACCTCTTTATAAGTGCCGGGTTGTCCGCCAAAAGTTTCGCCAGGGAACAAGCTTGTTTGTTGTTTTGTATTGTTGGTAAAATTGTATGATGCGCTACCTATTGGGTCTAACACACCAACAATAGCTGCTAATTTTGCTTTTTTAGCTTGCGACATTTTAATTTCGCCCGATTGTAACGTGGTACTTTGCGCCGTTGCATAACTTAGCAACGAATCGAGATTATTAAATGTACGTTGTGCTTTAGCGTTGTTGGTGAGCAATATTGCAAGTGCAAATATTGTTGTAATTAATCGTTTCATATTTTTCTGTTTTATTTTATTCTAACGAAGTGAATTTTTTTGGTGATAAAAAGCATACTGCTTTCCACCTTAATTTTGTCGCTACCAATAAAGTACACCGTAGCGTCCATCGAAATATCCTTGTCGGGAGGCGACATTTTACCTTTGAAGGTTTTGGATTTCGAATCGTACGTTAAGTTTTTGAGAATTACTTTACCGTTTTTCGATTCCTTGCTTTGGTCGTTAATTGCTTTGCCCGAAAAACTACCGTCTTTTTCCTGGAAGAACTCCACTTGGCGTTCGGGTTCTTCAACACCCTTCCACTTGCCAGTTATTGTTGGTGGCGTTTGGGCAAATACTGCAATGAACAGAAGCGTGGCTCCTGATATTGTTAAAGGGTATCTCTAAAAACCTATGTTAATATATTTATTTGATTGTTAATAACATATATTATAGGTTCTCAGATAAGTTACGTATTTTAAG
>JFJP01018632.1_pt1 | contig 39218 bp, 35 predicted proteins | sample 431651 | NCBI WGS metagenome assembly JFJP01 (sample SAMN02602958, study PRJNA72255) | Microbial mat metagenome, whole genome shotgun sequencing project. | biome: fresh water; feature: sink hole; material: water; isolation source: purple microbial (photo- and chemosynthetic) mats found in... | reverse complement strand
GTGTTTGCGTGGGTCTGGTAGTGGGCGTGGATCTGCTCCTTGAGCGTCTTGAGCCGGGGCGAGTCGATGAGGTCGAGCTCGCCCAGGCGGTAGAGGAAGGCCTCGGCCGAGACGCCGAAGCGGTGCTTGAGTCGCAGGAGCATCTCCCAGGTCCATTGCCCCGGACCAAACCCCACCTGACGGACGGTTGTTATGACCGCCTCTTCAGGCATCAGGAACAGGGCCGCGAAGCGCCGGGCCGCATGGTCCGCGTCGAGGGAGCCAATCTTTCCCCCGCCTGCCATCCCGCCGTTGTGCAGGTAGATCCGCCCCAGCTCGTAGCACAGCCGGAACAACTGCCGCTCGGCACTGTGCCCGGTCGCGATGAAGAAGAAGGCGTTCTCGCATTGGCGGTCGTAGCAGGAGACGCTCTCGACCCCCTCCGGCATGGGTAGGAAGACGACGCGGAGGCCGGCATTCTCGAAGAGCTCAAGATAGTCGAAGATGACGGCATCGCTGATGCCGAGCAGGCTGCGTACCCGTGCCGTGAACCGCTGCAGTCCGATCTCGGTGGTCGGCAACTTGAGTTTCAAGGGGATCGTTGGATGCTTCTGCACCTCGCAGATGTCCTCCAGGGCCAGGAAGGTCTTCATGACCTGGTCAAGCTGGCGGACGGTTTCTTTTGCAAGCGCCTTCTTGCAGGGCTCGAAGCGGATGATCCGGCTGTTGATGGCATCGTATCGCGAGGCCTCGGCGGAAAAGGTACGCAAGCGCCTTCTTGCAGGGCTCGAAGCGGATGATCCGGCTGTTGATGGCATCGTATCGCGAGGCCTCGGCGGAAAAGGTACTCTCGTTCCGGACTTGGCTGCCATACTGGGGCGGCGTTTCCCGAACCATGCCGCCCGCGATCGGGTCGAACAGGATCTGGTTGACATCGACATCCAGCATCTGGGCAAGTTGGCACAGCACCGGCAGGGAAGGCAGGTGGTGACCGTTCTCCAGCGTGTTGAGCGGTCCCGTGCCAATCCCCACCCGTGCTGCCAAGGCCGCCTGGGTCATGTTGCACTGGCGACGCAGCGTGCGAAGCCGGCGCCCGACGGCATTCGGATCAGGTTTTTCTATATTCATAAATATCGTTTATCACATCACCGCAATGAGTTCAATGTAATATTAGCGCGATATATTTGCGGTAGTTCAATATGTAGTTGAAAGGTGTGAAATATTCAGATAAAAGTTGATCTTACTATGCGGTCTTATATTTTGAAGATAATGGTGCTGGGTTGTGGCGGGGCAATGTTGTATGCTTCCGTGCTTGCTGGTGATGATTGTATGGACGCCTTGAATGCGGATGGTTTGGGCCAGGGAGGAGCGGTGGAAATGATTGGCGATGAACATCGGATGAATGAATTGCGGCGGCTTATTGAATATCATAATCGGCTGTATTATCAGCAAAATGCACCCGAAATCAGTGATTTTGCCTATGACGCCCTGTACAGGGAACTGTGCGATCTGGAAGCGAAGTATCCGCAATTCGCCTCGGCAACGTCGCCGACGCAGCGTGTCGGCGGTGAACCATTAACCGGGTTTACCAAGGTCCGGCATCGCGTGCCCATGATGAGTCTGGACAACACCTACAGCCGTGGCGAGATCTCCGACTGGATGGTCTCCCTGGAAAAGCTGCTGGGGCATTCCCGGTTTACATACGTTGTTGAACCTAAGATCGACGGACTGGCCTTCACCCTCCGTTATGAGCACGGGCATCTCATTCAGGCATCCACGCGCGGGAGTGGCACCGAAGGGGACGACGTCACGGCCAATGTGAGGACGATCCGCTCCATTCCCCTGCATATTGCCGCCGCCGAGTTCATTCCCGTGCTGGAGCTGCGGGGCGAGGTATTCATGACTAAGGCAGGGTTCCTGAAGCTCACACGGCAGCAAACCGAGGAGGGGCTGCAGCCCTTCAAGAACCCGCGCAATGCGGCGGCGGGATCGCTCAAGCAGCTTGATCCCAAGGTGGTCGCGGCCCGTCCGCTGGATGCCATCCTGTATGGCTCCGGTGCACTGGATGGCGTTGTCTTCAAGACCCACGTTGAGTTGATTGACCGTTTGCGTGAGTACGGGGTGCCGACCGTGCCACGTTCCTGGACCTGTGTCAATCCTGCCGAGGTGCTGGCTGCGATCGACCTGCTCAACCAGCAGCGGCATGACTTCGCCTTCGAGATCGACGGTGCCGTTATCAAGGTGAATGAGCGCGAGCTCTACGAGCCGCTGGGCGTCACCGCCAAAAGCCCGCGCTGGGCACGTGCCTACAAATACCCCGCTGAACAGGCGGAGACCGTGGTCGAGGATATCACCGTGCAGGTCGGACGTACCGGTGTCCTTACGCCAGTGGCCGAATTGAAGGCGGTTGCCGTCGCCGGGTCGGAGATCCGCCGTGCCACGCTGCACAATGCCGAGGAAATCGCCCGCAAGGATATCCGCATCGGGGATCATGTGCTGATCGAAAAGGCTGGCGAGGTTATCCCTGCCGTGGTCGAGGTGATCATGGACAAGCGCACTGCGCAAAGCACACCCTTCCGTATGCCCGACACCTGTCCGGCCTGTGGCGGCGGTGTCAGTCAGCGGGAAGGGGAGGTGGCCGTCCGCTGTGAGAATCTACAGTGTCCGGCCCAGGCTGTACGCTGGATCTTACATTTTGCCTCGCGGGCCTGTCTAGATATCGAGTCGCTCGGCGATGCGGTGGCCGAAAAACTGGTGGAAGCCGGGTTGGCCAAAAGCCCGTTTGACCTGTTCAATCTGCAGGTCCCTGACCTCGGTGCACTTAATCTGGGCACGGTGGAGGCACCCCGCCTTTTCGGTGAAAAGAATGCGACAAAGGTGATCGAGGCACTGCAGCGGGCACGGACGCTGCCGCTTGAGCGCTGGCTGCACGGGCTGGGTATTCCAGATGTCGGCAAAACCGTGGCGATGCAGAGCTAATTCGCCGATCCTCAAGGATATCCTTGAAGTGGGCATCCTTCAGCAGCAGGCCCAGCAGATCAATCCGCGTTCACGCAGCAATGCGCCGGTTGATGATGCCGAGTTTGCCCGGCGGCGTGACGAGCTCAATGCCCTGCATGAGCGGATACTGGCGATTGGCGCACGCCTTGAGGCCGTCGGCCAGATCGAGAAGCGGGAGGTCAAGGAAGGGCGCGACGGGATCCGCCAGATCAAGCTGCTGACGGTGATCAAGCAGGATGCCGCGCAGCGGGTGGTCACGTTCTTTGCCACCGACCGTGGGTGCCAGGTGCTGGGTGAGCTGGAGGCGCTGTTGATTACGGGGACGTCTGCTGCACCGGTGGTGATGAACCGTTCGCTGCAAGGGCAGAGCTTCGTCCTGACCGGCACACTGGGTTCAATGAGCCGGGATGCGGCGTCCGATGCCATTCGTGCACGGGGTGGCAATGTCATGGCGGCGGTATCGGGCAACACCACGTATCTGGTGGCAGGTGCCAATACCGGGGCCCGCAAAACGGAGAAGGCGCAGGAACTGGGTGTCGCCGTCATTGACGAAGCCGCGTTCCTGACCCTACTCGGAGGGAATGGAAAAACGGAGGTTGTCCCTGTGGCATTTCCCGCTGCGGATCCCGTCCCTGCTCCGGCTGCAAAAGGCCAGCTCGACCTGTTCTGACGTGACCCCGGAGCAAGATGCTCCGGATACATACGGCGGGGCGGATCAGCCGATCGCTTGGCAGGCCGTGATGGCGGCGACGCCGAAGATATCGTCGGACGAACAGCCGCGCGAGAGGTCGTTGATCGGCTTGGCCAGGCCCTGCAGGATGGGGCCGTAGGCACCTGCCCCCGCCAGCCGCTGGGTCAGCTTGTAGGCGATGTTGCCAGCATTCAAATCAGGGAATATCAGGACATTGGCATCACCGGCAATCTGACTGCCTGGCGCTTTCGAGCGGGCGACGTCGGCCACCAGGGCGGCATCCGCCTGCATTTCGCCATCGGCGCTGATGTCGAGATTCTCGGCTTTGATCCGCGCCTTGAACTTGGCGGTGGCCTCGACAATCTTTTCCAGGCGAGGATGCTTGGCGCTGCCTGCCGTGGAGAATGACAGGAACGCTACTTTCGGGCGTTGGCCGAGGAGCGACCGATACGTGCTGGCGGTGGCATACGCGATATCCACCAGCTCATCGGCGGTCGGGTCCGGGTTAACGCCGCAATCGGCGTACAAGAGCACGCGATCCCCGGCCGGGGCGGGGGTGGCCAGATCCATCACAAAGCAACTACTGGCGATCTTGATCCCTGCGGCTGTACCGATGCAGGTGAACGCTGCCCGCAGCATATCGGGGGTCGAGGCGATACTGCCCGCGACCAATCCGTCGGTCAAGCCATTACGGGTCATCAGGCTGCCGAAGAAGACCCGGTCCTTGACGGCCACACGGGCTTCATCCAGGGTGATGCCCTTCTTCTTACGGAGCTCGGCAAACTGCTGCGCATAGGGTTCAAACAGGTCTGACTTCAAATGGTCAAGGCTGGTGAACAGGCGATCGCGGATTCCCGCCTTCTGGCACGAGGCGGAGAGCTCCGCTTCCGTGCCGAGCACGATGACGGAGGCGGCAACGCCATTCTCGATCACCTTGTTGGCGGCGGTGACCACGCGGGGGTCATGTCCTTCCGGGAGTATCAGTGTTTTCTTTGCGGTCCGGGCCTTGGCGACAAACAGGTCAATTGCGTACATAATTTTACTCCTAATCTATTCGTTTTCAGGATTCTGTATCGTTCTCGATTTCCGGTTCAGGGTGGGTGAGTGTGGTGACCACGCTGCGGGCAATCATCAGCTCCTCGTCGGTGGGTATCACCAGCACCTTGCAACTGCTGTTGGCTGTGGAGATGACGTCCCTGATCCCCGCCGCGCGCTCGTTGGCAGCCTCATCCAACTCGACACCGAGGCAGCTCAGTTTGCGGACAATCTTGGCGCGTGCGTAGAGACTCCACTCGCCAATACCGCCGCAGAAGACGATCGCATCGGCACCGCCGAGCAGTGCATAGTAGGCACCGATATACTTGACGACCCGGCTGGTGAACATGCGCCGTGCCCGCAATGCCTGCTGATCGCCTTTGAGTTCGGCCGCAATGATGTCGCGCATATCGAAGCTGCCAATACCCGCCACACCAAGGAGTCCGCTTTCCTTGTTGAGCATCTTGTCGATTTCACCAGGGGTCTTGCCCAGTTCAATAAGGCGTAGAATAACAGCCGGATCGATATCGCCGGCGCGGGTACCCATCATCAGCCCTTCAAGCGGTGTCATCCCCATGGAGGTGTCAACCACCACGCCATGGTCGATCGCGGCGATACTGCATCCGTTGCCGAGGTGGCAGGTGATCAGGTTGAGCCGGTCATACGGGGTCCCCAGCATGTTGCCAGCGGCCTTGGCGACAAAATTGTGCGACGTGCCGTGGAAGCCATACCGCCGGATGGCGTACTTGGTGTAAAGCTCGTAGGGAATGGCGTACAGATATGATTCCGGCGGCATCGATTGGTGGAAGGCGGTATCGAATACGGCCACGTTCGGCGTGCCTGGGAATAGGCTTTCGCAGGCCTCGATGCCAGCGTAGTTGGCCGGATTGTGTAGGGGTGCCAAAGGGAAGCAGTCGCGGATGATCTTCTTCAGTAGTGTCGTCACCAGCGTGGGCTTCGAGACCTGCTCGCCACCATGTACGACGCGGTGCCCGACGGCCTGCACTTCGCTGAGGCTGCTGATGACGCCAATCTCGGGATCAAGCAGGCAGTCGCAGATGCTTTTCAGGGCACCGACGTGATCGGTAATGGCTGGCTGCGATTCAAACTTGACGCCGTCATGCCGCCGGTACACCAGCCCCGGCGTTGCCGTGCCGACGCGCTCCACGACGCCCTTGGCCAGGACCTTCTCCTTGCCCATCGTGAAGAATTGGAATTTCATGGAGGAACTGCCTGCATTCAGGACTAGCACTTTCATTTGAATCACCCTCTGTTTTGATTTGGTTCGTTTGACTTTAGTTAAATTGGCTAGCCGTTATTCCCATTCGATGGTCGATGGCGGTTTGGAGCTGATATCGTAGACGACACGGTTGACGCCCTTCACCTCGTTGATGATACGGTTGGAAATGCTGTCCATGACGGCATAGGGGAGCTTGTACCAGTCGGCGGTCATTCCGTCGCGACTTTCCACGGCACGCACGGCGATCACATGCTCGTAGGTCCGGTCGTCGCCCATGACCCCGACCGACTGGATCGGGAGCAACACGGCGAAATACTGCCAGACGTCCAGATGGTTCTCCATCTTCATGATCTCCTCGCGGACCCGCAAATCGGCCTCGCGCAGGATCCTCAGCCGCTCGGCGGTGATGGCACCGATGATGCGCACAGCCAGCCCCGGGCCGGGGAAGGGTTGCCGGTCAACGACGTAGCCTGGAAGACCCAACGCACGACCTACCTCGCGTACCTCGTCCTTGAACAACTCGCGCAGCGGCTCGATCAGAGCGAACTTCAGGTCGGCTGGCAGCCCCCCGACGTTATGGTGTGACTTGATCGTGGCGGAGGGGCCCCCGATCGGGGATATGGACTCGATCACGTCGGGATAGAGTGTGCCTTGTGCCAGGAAGTCCACGGGGCCGATCTGGCGCGCCTTCTCGGCAAACGTGTCGATGAACACCTTGCCGATGATCTTGCGCTTGGTCTCGGGATCCGTCACGCCATGCAGCGCGGCAAGGAACGTGTCCCCCGCACGGGCAACATGCAGGTCGATCCCGAACGCGTTGCCAAAAAGGGTTTCCACATCATGAACTTCATTGAGCCTGAGCAATCCATTGTCCACGAACACGCAATGCAGTTGCTTGCCGATAGCCTTGTGCAGCAGGGCGGCCACGACCGAGGAATCCACGCCGCCGCTCAGCCCTAGAAGCACCTGCTTGTCGCCCACGCGCTGGCGGACGGAGGCCACGGTATGTTCAATAAAGGAGGTCATTTCCCAATCCGCCTCGCAACCACAGATGGTGTAGGCGAAATTCCATAGCATTTCCGCCCCCTGCGGGGTATGGATAACCTCAGGATGGAATTGAACCCCGTAAATCTTCTTCTGAGGGTTCTGCATCGCGGCAAAGGCGCAGTTCTCGGAGTCGGCGGTGACAGAAAATCCATCGGGCAGTTTCTCGACCTTGTCGCCATGGCTCATCCACACTTGCAGGGTGCTGTCGAGCCCTGTGAAAAGGGGGCTGTCCGGGGTTGTGATGCGCATCATGGCCTTGCCATATTCACGCTTGGCGCTGGCGTGAACCTTGCCGCCAAGCAGGTGCGCGGTCAGTTGCATACCGTAACAAATGCCAAGGATCGGGATCCCGGTGTCGAAAAGTGCCGGATCACATGCTGGTGAACCCGCGTCAGGCACGCTGCACGGGCCTCCGGAAAGGATAATTCCTTTGGGGGCGCGTGCCTTCAGCGTGGCTGCGGGGGTATCGAACCGTAGGATCTCGCAGTACACTTTTTGCTCGCGAATGCGACGGGCGATCAATTGCGTGACCTGGGAACCAAAATCGAGGACGGCGATCCAGTTTTTCTGCGGCATATTCTGCTCCTTTGAAGTACTCTGCCGAGACTAGCAGGCATTGTCCTTTCCAGACAAGCAGATTGTTGCAAAAAATATGGATTATCACAGGGATATTTCATCTGCTCGTGGCGTACGGGGGCGTGATGTTGCGTTTCGAGCAACTTCTCAGACTGGTCATCAGGGGTGAGCCTGCTGAGTCGTCAGATACGCTGGCACCGTAGGATCAGCCCCAGCGAGGGCGATGCAAGATTCGGCAAACGTGCCCGCTCGGGAAGCACACGGCCAACGAGGTTGCTTCGCTTGCGGAGGATGGTATCATCACCAATGTCAGATCTTTTCCGCTTTTGATCGGATTGTGCTTGAACTGGCATGCTTTTTGCATAGATGATGAAGGTATGTTTGAGACACTAAAACGTAACGATACCCCTGTTCCGGATTCCCCTGCTCAATTAAAGGTTGGAACCCGATGCAGTCCCCTGGCGCATTGGCAGACGCAAGCCGTACTGGCCCGGTTGCAGACCGTGGTGCCGCACGTTGGCTTTGAGACGCTTGATGTCTTTGCGCCGGGCGATTTGGATCTGCAGACCGATCTACGTGAAAGCCCCGCCGACTTTTTTACCCGCACGTTGGATGAAGGCTTGCTCAAGGGGGATATCGACCTGGCCGTTCACAGTGCCAAGGATCTGCCTGATCCATTGGCCGATGGTATCGACTGGTTCTGGATGCCGGACGCCGGTGATCGTCGGGATGCGTTAATCGGGACGTTGCAGCCCACGGTCATCGGCGTGAGCAGTGCCCGCCGGGCGGATTATGCCCGTAAGCGTTTCCCGGGGGCCATTTGCAAATCCGTCCGCGGCACGATCCAGGATCGGATCCGGCAACTGGATGATGGGCATTTTGACCTGTTGATCATGGCCGGGGTCGCCTTGCAGCGCCTCGGGCTTGAGGATCGGATTACCGCATGGATTCCGCTGGCGGAACTCGATCCGCCAGAAGCGCAGGGGGCGCTGGCGGTTACGTTTCGCCGGGGGGATCAGCGGATCGTGGCGATACGTAACGTCTTTATGAAAACCGCCACCTTTGCGGGGGCCGGGATCGGGCGTGGCAACATCACGGAGGCCGCGATCGATGCCCTGTCGGTGGCTGATGTTTGTCTTTACGATGCCCTGATGGACGAGACCGTGCTTCGTCATCTGCCAGCGGGAGCGAAGGCGATCTACGTCGGCAAACGCGAGGGTGAGCACAGCTCATCGCAGGATGAAATCAACCAGATGTTGTGCGACCACGTGCGTCGGGGCGTCCGGGTGGTTCGGCTCAAGGGGGGCGATCCGTCGATCTTCGGCCGCCTGGCCGAGGAGGTTGATGCGCTGGATGCGCTGGGGCTGGCCAGCCGTGTCCTGCCTGGTATCAGTGCAATGCAGGCGGCCTCGGCGCAGACGGGGATCCTGCTCACGCGGCGCGGGGTTGCCCGCGGGTTCACGGTGATGACTCCCCGTCTTCAGGGGGGGGGGCAGGGGCCGGTGGATGCTGCCTCTCGCGCCGCACTACCGGTGATTTTCTATATGGCGGTAGGTTCCGCGTCCGCCATGGCGACGGCACTGATGGCGGACGGAATGGATCCTGACCGGCCCTGTGCGCTGGTGTTCGGGGCAGGCTCGGAGCAGGAACTCGTCTTGCGCTCCTCGCTGGCGATGCTGGCCGTGGATCTGGCGCAGGTGGATGAGGCGGTGCGCCGTCTGCCGGGCCTGTTTATCGTCGGCGACATTGCCCGTTACGGGGAGGGCGGGGCGAGGGGCTCATTATTGGGCCGTCGCGTGCTGCTGACCTGTAGCGAGTCGATCATGCCCAAGGCGGTGCAAGCCGTTCTCGATGGTGGCGGGCGTCCCCTCCGGTTTCCCCTGATTGCGCTGGATCTGCTGCCGGACGCCGCTGTCATGGTTCGCGGAATTGCGCAGTTCGACTGGGTTGCCCTGACCTCGCCCTCGGCGGTGCGCTGTTTTGAACAGGCGTTGCGGCAGGAGAAGGTTGATTATCGCCAGGTTCCGCAGATCATGGCCACGGGGCATGGCACGGGGCAGGCACTGGAGCAGATCGGACTGCGTGCGGACCTGGTTCCTGAGGCTGACTTTTCGGCGGGAGGGATCCTGGACATCGCCCGCCCAGTGGTCAACGGGCGCAAGGTGCTAAGGCTTCGTTCCGACAAGGCTGGCGATGCCTTGGCTGAGGGGCTCCGGCGTGCCGGTGCCGAGGTCGCCGATGTGGTGTTGTACCAGAATCGCCAACTTAAGCATGCGCAACTGCCGCCGTTTGATGACGTCTTTTTCGCCAGCGTCTCGGCGGTTGATGCGTGGATGGCGCAGTGGGGTATGGAGCCCTTGCGAGAGCGTTGCGTCCTGACCATGGGGCAGCCAACGGCTCGGGCATTGATAGGCCATGGACTGCAACCCACGGTGACTGGCACCGCCTCCACGGTCAGCGGTGTAATGGAGTCACTTGCCTGTCATCACCTGCAGCCTACCGAGGGGCATAACCCGCAAATGCAGGGAAGGTGCCGTCATGGACGGCACCGCGCCATGCGTGGCGGGGCGGCAACCGGGAATCCAGACGATTTTATGCTGCATGACGAACACAGGAATGCGTGACCTGTTGGCCGCTGGAATTTTGGCGTCCGTCAAGATATCCTGCAGTTTCCTGGAACCATCCATGCCCAGCATTTCAATCCGATCCCCTGGGCGTCGCGACCGGACGATGATGGCATCGACTGTCTCGGCTGGGTAATGCAGGTGGACCTCTGCTGGCAATTGTCCTGGTGTTGAGCGTGGGTGCCGCGTGAATCCGGTGTCGAAACAGGCATCGACCCGGCATCCGAAGTCGGGCAGATTGGTTGTCCCTGGAATATTGATACGCACCGGAAGAATTGCTCGGGAAGGCGAATCCACGGCATAGGCGAGGTGGTCGTAACCATGCCTGATTTCGATCCCTGAACATAGCCGGATCCGGCCGCCACCATAATCCGCGTTCGCCAGGTGATCGATCTGCGCCAGCCATTCAAACCGGATCCGCTCCGCAGGGATTCCTGCGCTTCGCAGCCAGCGGGATAAAAGTCGGCGACGAATCGCCTGATGCTGCTGGCGGTAGGGGGCGAGCCGGATCTCATGCTGATCCGTAATAATAGATGTCTGGGCTGCCGTGACCTGCTCGTCCAGGCATTCATGGTCGGTTCGCAGGCACTCGGCAGCCCGTGACAAGGCCTCGTTCGTGTGTGGGTTAAGCAGATCGCGAAGCAATGGCAGGATTCGGTGCCGGACGGCGTTGCGGCGATACGCCGTGTTCTGGTTTGAAAGATCCTCGCGCCACGTCTGTTTCAATCCATGCAGATAATCCTCAACGTCTTGTCGCGAGACGTGCAGCAGCGGACGTACGAGGCGAACGCCGTGAATGGTGGTGTCCGGCGGGATCCCGCCGAGGGCGGCTGGCCCCGCCCCGCGGCAAAGGTTAAGCATGAGCGTTTCCGCCTGGTCGTCGAGCGTATGTGCGGTCAGTACGGCCTGGGCGTGTTGCTGATCCGCCACGGCGTTAAGAAACGCATAGCGCATGAGGCGAGCTTGCATCTCGATGGATCGGTGGGCCGCGCGAGCGGCTTCGGGGACGTGCCCGGCCCCGATGAAAAAGGGAAGATCGAATGCGTGGCAGAGCTGTCTGACAAACTCGGCATCCATGTCGGCATCGGCACGGATGCCATGATGGAAGTGCGCCACGCGCAGGTGCAGCTCGCGGGCCTTTGCAACGTGGCATAGCCCCCTTAGCATGGCGACGGAATCGGCACCGCCCGAGACGGCGACGACAAGAATAGTGTCTGCCAAGTCAAGCCCGGCCCGCGTCAAGGCGTTAGCCAGTGCCCGCTCGAGTGGTGCGCTGAAGGGGCTGTTCATCGGGATGGCGCTATCTACAAGCGTCCGTCAATCAACGCCTTGGCGAGGAACGCCTTGATGTCGAAGACGACGACGTTGTCCTTGCTGAACCGAGTCATGTCAAGCTCACGGAAGCGGTCGTGCGCCACCGCCAGGACCACGGCATCGGTGGTCGCCTTGCATTCACCGTCAGGGCGGGGGCTCAGTTCGATTCCATACTCGTGTCGGACGTCATTGGCATCCGCCCAGGGATCGTAGATACTGACGTTGCAGCCGAAGTCCTGCAACTCGCGGATGACGTCGATGACCTTGCTGTTGCGGATGTCCGGGCAATTCTCCTTGAAGGTCACTCCCAGCACCAGGATGTTGGCGCCTTGGATCTTGTGGCCTTTCTGGATCATGAGTTTGACCACCCGGTTGGCGACGTGCCTGCCCATGTTGTCGTTGAGACGGCGTCCGGCGAGGATGATTTCAGGGTGGTAGCCAAGGGATTCGGCCTTGTGGGTGAGGTAGTATGGGTCGACACCGATGCAATGGCCGCCCACCAGTCCCGGGCGGAAGGGCAGGAAATTCCATTTGGTCCCGGCGGCCTCCAGAACCTCCTGCGTGTCGATCCCCATGCGCTCGAAGATCAGGGACAATTCGTTGACGAAGGCGATGTTGACATCGCGCTGGGAATTCTCGATCACCTTGGCCGCTTCGGCCACCTTGATGGACGGCGCCTTGTAGGTGCCTGCTGTGATGATCGTGCGATAGAGCGCATCGACCTTCTCTGCCACGTCGGGCGTGGAGCCTGAGGTGATCTTGCGGATTTTGGTGACGGTATGGACCTTGTCGCCCGGGTTGATGCGTTCGGGGCTGTAACCGCAATAGAAGTCCTGATTGAACTTCAGCCCGCTGAATTTCTCCAGAACCGGCACGCAATCCTCCTCCGTGCATCCGGGGTACACGGTACTCTCGTAAATGACGATGGCCCCCGGTTTGAGGGCTTTCCCTACGGTCTCGCTGGCCTTGATCAAGGGCGTGAGGTCAGGCCGGTTGTAGCGGTCGATCGGGGTAGGCACGGTGACGATGAAGAAATCGGTCTTCTTAAGATCCTCGATGGTGTTGCTGAACGTGAGATGCGTCGCGGCCTTCAACCCGTCGGTATCAACCTCAAGTGTACGATCCTGGCCCGTGCGCAGTTCATCGAGGCGACGCGCGTTGATATCAAAGCCCACGACGGGGAAGTGCTTTCCGAATTCAACCGCAAGCGGGAGTCCAACATAACCGAGGCCGATGATTGAGACATGTGGTGTCATGGTTTTATACGTTCTTTGTTCTAATGTTATTGTTTTTGTTTATCGAAAAATGATGGGGTGACTTTACTATAACCGGTGTCGGGATGTCTAGGGTTTGTTTTGTGCATTCGGTAAACCGGTTTAATTTCTGGTTTGCCTTGCGACACGGTTAAAGGCTATGCTGCGACCATGCTTTCAAAATTACTAACTGTCACGTTGTCATGGCGCATCGTTCTGCCGCTCCTGATGCTGGTTCCGTGGCTTGGGGGGGGGGTGGTTGCCAATGCGCATGACGATGACCGTTCGGGGGATCGTTTGCATCACGGGGATCACACCGTACCCCCGGATAAGCGGACGTATGTTTTTGGCGGGGATATGGCGTATCCCCCCTTTGAGTTTATCAATGCGCAGGGCAAACCAGACGGGTTCAGCATTGACCTGGTCCGGGCGGTGGGTGCGGCGTCCGGGTTGGACATCCGGATTCGCCTCGGGGAGTGGGCGGATATGGTCAAGGGGTTGGAACAGGGTGACATTGATGTGCTGGGCATGTTTTTTTCCGCAGACCGCGAGAAATCATTTGCATTCAGCACAGCCTATGCGATCAATCATTGCGTCGGGGTGGTTCGTAAAGGCACCGTGCCTGCCCCCAGCGCCTGGTCGGAATTAAAAGGGAGGCGGATTGTTGTCCAGAATGGCGATTTGATCCATACTTTTGCGCTGCAGCACGGGCTGGATTCCGAACTTACCGTGGTCGAGTCGCAGTTGGATGCCTTGCGGAGCGTGGCGCAGGGGGCTCAGGATTGTGCGCTGGTCTCCAGGGCGGTGGCGTTGCGTTGGACGGCAGATCATGCCGAGCATGGCTTGGTCATGGGGCAAGCGCCGCTGCTGTCTGCGGAACTTTGTTTTGCCGTGGCCAATCGTAATCGGGTGTTGCTGGCGGCGTTGACCGATGGACTCAAAGCCGTCGAGCAATCCGGGGAATATCGTCGGATCGAGGCGAAGTGGTTGGGGGTTGCCACCGAGTCCGGGATTCCCCTGCAACGTATCCTGCGTTATGCGGCAGCGGTAGCATTGCCGGTAGCGCTGCTTGTGCTGGGGTTGTTCGGGTGGAACTGGATGCTGCGACGGCAGGTCGCCGTGAGGACGGCGGACTTGCAGTGTAGCGAGGCGCGTTTCCGCCAGATCTATGAGCATACCGCCGTCGGTATTGCCCGAATCTCTCTGGATTCCCGGATTGAACAGGCTAACGAGGCCTATTGCCAGATGCTGGGCTATACGGAGCAGGAACTCATCGGTCGGCACGTATCAGACATCACCGTGGCGGCATCCCCGGAGGCGGAAGCCAAGGTGAGGCCATCGGCGGATTTGCCGGATCATTACCGAGAGGAGCGTCAGTTTATCCATAAGGATGGCCATACGGTGTACGGCATCCTGGACTCGAACCTTATCCGCAAGGGGGACGGTGCTCCTGATCACTTCCTTGGCAGTCTTGTAGACATCACCGAGCGCAAACAGGGCGAAGATGCCCGTGAACGCCTGCGATCGCAACTTGTGGAAGCCCAGAAACTCGAATCCATCGGGCGCCTGGCGGGCGGTGTCGCCCATGATTTCAACAACCTGCTGATGGGTATCATGGGCTATGCCGAGCTCTGCCGGGATGAAGTCGGCTCGGCGCATCCGGTTCGTGAGTGGCTCGATGAGATCATCGTGGTGACCCGGCGTTCGGCGGACCTGACGCGCCAGCTTCTGGCCTTTGCGCGGAAGCAGACGATTACCCCGCGTCGCCTGGTGATCGATGAAGCGGCGGCGGGGCTATTGAAAATGCTCCGGCGTATCATCGGCGAGGACATCGAGTTAACCTGGATCCCCGGGGCGGCACAGGCGGTCGTTTGCATGGATCCTTCGCAGATGGATCAGATCTTGACGAACCTCTGCATCAATGCCCGCGATGCGATTGCCGGGGTAGGGAAGATCACGATAACGACGGGCTGTGCAGAGATCGATGCGGATTACTGCGCCATGCATTCAGAGGCCGTGAAAGGTCGTTTCATTGTCGTCTCCGTGGGGGATAACGGCTGCGGTATCCCGCATGCGTTGCGTGGACACATCTTTGAACCGTTCTTTACGACGAAGGAAGTTGGGGATGGGTTCGGGATGGGCTTGGCGACGGTTTATGGCATTGTCAAACAGAATAACGGGTTCATCCAGCTCGATACAGAGGTCGGGCGCGGTACGACCTTCCGCATCTACCTACCCCTGCAGGAGGAGGCGGGGCATGAGATCGCCTTGCCGGTTGCCGAAGCGAAAAACCTGAATGGGGACGAAACGATCCTGTTCGTTGAGGATGAGGCGGCGGTGCGCACGACCGCCGTGATGTACCTCAAGGCCTTGGGGTATCACGTGCTGTCGGCCGGATCCCCAGAGGAGGCCCTTGCGCTGGCGGCACGTGCCAAGGCGGGGATCGATCTGTTGATTACCGATATTGTCATGCCCGGTATGAATGGCCGGGATTTGAGTATCCGGCTCTGTGCGGTGCGTCCATCCTTGCGCTGCCTGTACATTTCGGGGTATACCGCTGAGGTGATCGCCTCAAAGGGGATGCTCGACGGCAATGTCAATTTCCTGGAGAAACCGTTTGCGCGCGAGGTGCTGGCGGCTAAGGTGCGCGAGGTGCTGGATGCGTTGTAATCGGCTTAATGTTACGGATATGAAGTCTACAGCCTGCCGTCTGTAGTCTGGAACTTGGAGGGGCTGTGAGTACGATTGTAAAGTATGGATGTGAGGCGTTGCGGGTCAAGGCCAAGCCGGTAACGGCGGTCGATGCGTCGGTGCGCCGACTGGTGTCGGATATGCTGGCCACCATGTATGCCGAGAATGGTGTCGGGCTGGCGGCCGAGCAGATCGGACGGACTGAGGCGGTGTGTGTCATCGATGTTCCTATCGAGCATGCCTGCGGGGTAAAGATGCCGCTGGTGATGATCAATCCAGACATCATCGAGATGGAGGGGCAACAGACGGGGCAGGAGGGATGCCTGAGTTTTCCGGAGATCTATGTCAATGTGAAACGTGCGGAGCGGATCCGGGCAACCTATATGGATGTCGATGGCAATCCGCAAACGGTAGAGGCCAAGGGATTGCTTTCGCGGGCCGTCCAGCACGAACATGATCATCTAAATGGGGTCCTGTTGGTGGATCACATGTCGCCGGTTCAGAAAGTGGCCAATGCGGGAAAGTTAAAACGCTTGAAACGTGGGGTGCAGCGTGGGGATTAGTCGTATCATCAATCGCGTGGCTGTGATGCTTGCTACCGGCCTGGGGCTGGGACTGATCCCTTTTGCGTCGGGCACTTTCGGCACCTTGCTAGCCTTGCCGATCGTATGGTTTTTCTGGGATAATCTCGGTTGCTACTGGGGGTGGCAGGCGGCGTTGGCCGCAGGGCTGAGTGTCGTGGCCATTCCGATCTGCGGTGCTGCCGAACGGCACTACGGGACGAAGGATGACGGGCGCATCGTAGCGGATGAATACCTAACCTTTCCCTTGTGCATGATCGGGTTGCCGTGGAATCCGTGGGTGGTGCTGATGGCCTTCCTAACCTGCCGCTGCTTCGATATTTTCAAGCCCGCTCCAGCCAACCAGCTTCAGGCGGTAAAAGGGGGGCTTGGAATTGTGATTGATGATGTGGTGGCATCGGTGTACAGTCTGGCGGTGAATCATGCGATTTTGCTTGCAACCGAATAAAGCTTTGTGTAATGTGCGATCAATGGCGGGTAGCTAACGGAGGATAATCATGCGGCAATGGATGATACAGGCGGCGATGGCGGGGCTGATGGTGGCATGTTCGATGTTTTGTGGATGCGAGGGTAAGCCCGATAACGAGAATGTCGATTCGTACTTTGACGGGGGATCCTCCGCTATTGATTCTACGGCAAACCGGCCGGGAACGCAATCCGCCAGCCAGCAGTTTTCGGTTGCTCCTTCCGCCGTCACCCTTTCGGGGGGCGCTTCGGGCTCCGTCTCCTGGTCCGTGCAGGATGTCTCCAAGGGCTCCATCCTGACGCAGAGCGCACGATCCGCGACCTACCAGCGGTCATCCGCTGGTGATAACGTCGTCATCGCCACCGACGGCCAGGGCAACGCATCCTTTGCCACCGTCTCGCAGCCGTAGCAGAGGGCAGGGGGGCGATTTATGGGGTATGAAGTTTTAGCTCGAAAATGGCGACCGCAGCAATTTGAAGATGTTGTCGGGCAGGAGCATGTGACGCAGACGCTGCGCAACGCGATCAGCGGTGAGCGCCTGCATCATGCCTACCTTTTCGTGGGCCCGCGCGGGATTGGCAAAACCTCCATCGCCCGTATTTTCGCCAAGGCGCTTTGCTGTCAGCGGGGCGGTCCGACCGTTACTCCCTGCGATGTCTGCGACAGTTGCCGCGAGATCATGTCGGGCAGCAGTCTGGATGTGGTGGAGATCGACGGTGCCTCAAATACAGGGGTGGACAATGTCCGTGAACTGCGTGATACGGTTAAATTCGCCCCGGTACGAGGGAAGTTCAAGATCTACATCATCGACGAAGTTCACATGCTTTCGACAGGGGCCTTCAATGCATTGCTCAAGACGCTGGAAGAGCCGCCAGCGCATGTGAAGTTCATGTTCGCCACGACCGAGCCCGAAAAGGTGCTGCCGACGATTATCTCCCGGTGTCAGCGGTTCGATCTGCGGCGCATCCCTGTTCCCCAGATTGTTGAGCGGCTCAAGTTGATTGCCGATTCCGATGGGATCGACGTGGATGGCGAGGCATTGCTGGCCGTGGCGCGTGGTGCCGAGGGTGGTCTGCGGGATGCCGAATCCTCTTTCGACCAGTTGATTGCCTTCAAGGGTAAGCGCATTACCGAGGAGGATGTCCTTTCCGTGTTCGGGCTGGTGTCGCGAAGTACCCTCGATTCGCTTGCGGTCGATGTTCTGGAAGGCAACCTCAAGGGCCTGATCGCTACCGTCGGGGTGCTGGATGCGGGCGGCAAGGATCTGTCACGGCTGGTGGTGGAATTGATTGCTCATTTCCGAAATATGCTGATTTGCTTGAATGTGGATGATCCTTCAGCCGCGCTGGATCTGACCCTGGAGCAGGTCACGGCGCTGGAGACGCAGGCCAAGCTGACCAACACCGGGCGGCTGCTCAGGGTTGTCACGCTGCTCTCCGAGACGGAGGATCGCATGCGCTTTACGCTATCGCGCAAAGTGCTGCTGGAGACGGCGCTGATCCGTTGCGGACGAGCCGCCACCGTCGTCACCCTGGAAGAGATCCTGGTCAAGATCAATGCGTTACGGTCCGGCGATGCGGGGTCGGCAGCGGCCAGCGTCCGGCAACGCGAGTCCGCCGGTTTTGTTGTGCGCCGTCCGGCTGATCCGGAGAAGGTTCCAGCGCTCGCCGGTGACGTCGTGGTCACCCCCGGGGCGGTGTTGGCGCGTTTGCGGGCAGAATGGCCGGGGATCGTCGAGCGCATGGCGGCAGCGTCTGTTGGCTCGGCGGCGGCGATGCGTGTGACGCTTCCTCTGGACATTACCGAAACCCAGGTGCGCATTGGGTTCTCTGCTGAATTTGCCGAAGCAATGGTGAATTTGCGGGGGCTGCGGGCGCAGATGGCGTTGCGACAGATGGTCAAGCGAGTGGTTGGCCACGATGTCCTGCTGACGTTCGAGCCTGTGGATGACCTCGCGGTGCTGGCTCCCGTGGTCGCGCTGCCAGCCCCTTCTCCGGTTGTTTATGATGCCGGGCCGGGGGTGGTGCATGCTGCGGTGGCAGAGGCGGGGGCTGTACGTTCGGCGCTCCGGCGGCAATCGGATTGGTACGATCATCCGGATGTGCGCAAGGTGCTTGAGGCGTTCAATGGCGATATTTCCGATATACTTTGATAAACTGATAATACATTAACAACAGGAGCATAATATGGCCGGTATGATACAGCAGATGAAGCAAGCAATGGACCTTCGCAGCAAAATGAAGAAGATGCAGAAGGAACTGGAAAAGCACGTTGTCGAGATCAAGAGCAACAACGGCAAGATCACCGTGAGTGTCCGTGGGGACATGACGGTCAAGGACATCATCTTCGAGCCGTCGGCGTTCGAGGATCTCAATATTGAGCGGCTGCAGAAAGTGCTGGTCACCACGGTCAACTCGGCCTTGAACGCCTCCAAGAAAGCGGCTAGCGCGGAAATGCAGAAGATGGGCGGACTGGCTGAGATGCTGGGTGGCATGGGCGCCTGATGAATGTTCCTGCGCTGGATGCCTTGACAGGCGCACTCAGCAAGTTGCCGGGCGTGGGAAGTCGATCGGCGGCGAGGATGGCCATGAAACTCGCATCCGAGCCGACGCGCTTGATCGCCCCGCTGTTGGCCGCATTGGAGGAAACCCGCGAGCATGTGCGCTTCTGCACGCGGTGCGGGGCGTTTACCGATGTCGGCTACAATCCGTGCCGATTATGTACGGATCCGTCGCGTGACGGGAGGCTTTTGTGCGTTGTCGAGGATCCTGGCGATATGCAGACGATCGAGGAAACGGGTACGTTTCGCGGGCGCTACCACGCCCTGATGGGCAAGATCTCTCCGATGCGCGGTGATGGTCCGAATGATATCCGCTTGCGTGAATTGGTGCGGAGAGTGCGCGAAGAGGGGGTTGTCGAGGTGGTGTTGGCCTTGAATACGGATCTGGAAAGCGAGTCCACCGCCGGTTTTGTGACGGCATTGCTTCGGGAGCGCGGTGTGAAAGTCACCCGTTTGGCCTATGGTATCCCCGCTGGCAGCGGGATTCGCTACACGGATGCAGTAACGTTGGAACGGGCGCTGGCGGGGCGGCAGGAGGTATGATGGATTCAGGAATAAGGGCACGGGTAGAGTCGGTTCGCGAACGGATGCAGCGGGCGTGTCAGCGTGTGGGGCGTGCGGAGGAAAGCGTTGGCTTGGTGGCCGTGAGCAAGATGTATCCTGCCGAGTTTGTCGCCGAGGCGGCCGCTGCGGGTTGCGATTGCTTTGGCGAAAGCCGTGTCCACGAGGCATTGCCCAAGATCGATGCCTGCCCCGGCTCGCTGGAATGGCATTTTATCGGGCATCTTCAGCGCAACAAGGTGCCTCCGGTGGTCTCGGCCTTCGCCTTGATCCACGCGGTGGATTCGTTGCGGTTGCTACAGCGGATCGATGCCTGTGCGGAACTATCCGGGCTGCGTATGCCGGTCTGTCTGGAAGTCAATGTGTCCGGGGAGTCGAGTAAGTTCGGGCTGGCGCCGGATGAGGTGCCAGCGGCACTGGATGCTGCCAATACGTTGCTGCATGTGGACGTGCAGGGGCTGATGACGATGGCTCCGTTCAGTCCCGATCCGGCGGCGGCCCGCCCGTTTTTCCGTCGGTTGCGGCAGTTACGCGATCAATGGGCGGTGCAAAGCGGGTTTGCACTGGAGACGCTGTCCATGGGCATGTCTAACGATTTCGAGATAGCGATTGAGGAAGGGTCGACGCTGGTGCGGGTCGGTACAGACGTGTTTGGTGCTCGCTTCCATGACGAGGGGGGGGCGGAATGAAGATCATCTCAAGTCGACCGGGGGCTCGCCTGACGGGACTCGTCCTGGTGTTGTTCACGGTGGTGGCGGTGCTCATGGTGGCTGGCTGGTTTGTGGCGAGGTCGGAGCCTGCCCGGCAGTGGATTGCTGGTGAACTCACAACCCGGCTGGGGATCCCCGTCACGGTGGGGGAGTGCAGGATCGGCTGGCCTTATGCGCTGGTGCTTAGAAATGTGGCGTCCGAAGGCTTTTCTGCGGCCGGTACCCCCGGCTTTTCTGCTGGGGAGGTCCGTGTGGGATGGTGTTGTACCTGGCGGATTGATCTGCGTCATGCGATGGTGCGCACCCAGCAGGAGGCTAGCGGCATCTGGCAGCCGCAGGTGTTTGCCCGGCTGGCGGATATGCGCCAGGCCTCGGCGGGTGATGTGGTTCGGTTGACGGCTCCGTTGCGGGACCGCTTCCGGTTGCAGATCATGGATAGTTCCCTGGTCTGGCTGGATGCGGCTGGACAGGAAGAGGCCGCCCTGCGTGATATCCGTTTCCGCATGGAGCCGGTGCGGTTGCCGGAAGCACGGGATGCAACCTATTACGGATTGAGGATTTATGCTGGCTACGGCGGTGCCTTTGCCGATGTGAGGGATCTGGAATGGGCGTGGCTCACACTATCCGATATTGAGTATGTAGAGCTGGTTCGCACAGGTCGGGTCGAGCCCGAAACCCAGGTGGAGCAGGTGGAGGTTGTACCTGCGCCCGTTGCACCGCAAGGGGAGGTTAGCCATGTTGAATAAAGCGAGGGCCTCACAGTTGCTGGACGCATTTGCCGGTACGCGGATTCTGGTGGTGGGTGACCTCATGCTGGATCGGTATGTCTTTGGCTCGGTCAACCGTATTTCCCCGGAGGCCCCGGTTCCCGTGGTGCATGTCACGCGTGAGGAGTCCCGTCCGGGGGGGGCGTCGAATGTGGCGCTGAACATCAGCGCGTTGGGTGGGCGTAGTACGGTGGCTGGTGCGCTTGGCCCGGACGATGCCGGGAAGGATCTGAAAGAGGCGTTGCAGAATGCGCAGATCGGCATGGATGGGGTCATGGATGAGGCGACCCTGCGAACAACGGTAAAGACGCGGGTCGTGGCCGATCGCCAGCAGGTGGTCCGGGTTGATCGCGAGTTGCCCGCCGCCCGGTTCAGTGCCTGTGTGCAATCGCTTTGCGATCGCTTGCCCGCGTTGGTAAAGCAGGCGGATGGGGTGATTATCGAGGATTACGGCAAGGGTATTATTTGCCAACCGGTCGTTGATGCCGTGTTGACGGCAGCGCGAGAGGCTGGGTGCCCTGTGGGGTTTGACCCGAAGGATAACAACCTGTTGGTCTTGCCATGGCTTACGTTGGCCACCCCAAATTACCGTGAGGCGTGCCTGGCCGCCGGGTTGCCGGAAGAGCCGCTGGGTAATAACCCAGCAGACTCGCCCACGCTCAAGGCTGCCGGGCGAATCCTGTCGGAGCGCTGGGGGGCGGCATACCTGATGATCACGCTGGGGGCTCACGGCATGTACCTGTTGCCGCAGGGCGGGGAGGCACGGGTCTTCCCGACCAAGGCGAGGGAGGTCTTTGACGTGTCTGGAGCGGGGGATACGGTGATTGCCACCGCGATGACAGCACTGGCGTCCGGTGCTTCTTTTGAAGAGGCTGCCGAATTGGCGAATCATGCGGCGGGTATTGTCGTTGGAAAACTCGGTACGGCGATCTGCTTGCCGGGTGAGTTGTTGGGTTCATTTGAACGTGAAGAGGCTGACGGAGGACGGTGTTGATGAATGTAATAGGCGTAATTCCGGCACGGTGGGCGTCCACGCGGCTGCCGGGTAAGAGTCTGGTTCCGTTGTGTGGAAAACCTATGATTCAGCGGGTGGTCGAGCGTGCCAAGGCCGCGCATTCGCTATCGTCCGTGCTGGTGGCCACCGATGACGCGCGAATCGCCGAGGTGGTCCGCGGATTCGGCGGCGACGTCGTGTTGACGCGTCCTGATCACCCCTCCGGTACGGATCGGATTGCCGAGGCGGTGGCTGGCGTTCACGCTGATCTTGTGGTGAATATCCAGGGCGATGAACCATTGCTGGATCCCGTGTTGATTGATCGGTTGGTTGAGGCGATGCTCGCTGATGCCTCCTGGGATATGGGAACGGCCGCCGCACCCGTGCAAAATAACGAGGATCTGGAGAGTTCGTCGGTTGTCAAAGTGGTCTGGGGGGCTCAGCATCAGGCGTTGTACTTTTCACGGTCGGTTATCCCGTTTGTCCGTGATGCGCAGGACAAGGGCATGAAAGGGCTTTACTGGCGGCATCTGGGACTCTATGCCTACCGGACGGCGTTCCTGCAGACGCTGGTGGCGACCCCGCCTTGCGCATTGGAACTGGCGGAGAAACTTGAACAGTTGCGGGCGTTATACCTAGGGGCTCGCATGGTGGTGATCGAAACCTCTGATACCGGCATCGGCGTGGATACGCCAGCGGATGTGGACCGGGTGGAAAAACGAATACGGGAGTGCGAACAACATGGGTAATGGGTGCGTGGTTAAGATCGGGAATGTAAGTATCGGTGGCGGTCATCCGCTGGCCTTGATTGCCGGCCCCTGCGTTATCGAGGGGCGCAAAGCGTGCCTGGCGCTGGCTGAGAAGTTGGTCAAGCTGGCCAGGGAAGCGTCGATCCCCTTTGTGTTCAAGGCCTCGTATGACAAGGCGAACCGCACCTCGGTCGACTCGTACCGCGGGCCGGGGATCGAGGAGGGGTTGGAGATCCTGGGGGCGATCAAAGCCCGGTTTGGCGTGCCGGTGCTGACCGACGTGCATACCGAGGAGCAGGCACGACTGGCGGCCAAGGTGGTTGACGCCATCCAGATCCCGGCCTTTCTTTGCCGTCAGACCGATTTACTCCTAGCCGCAGGCGAGACGGGTATCCCGGTTAACGTCAAGAAGGGGCAGTTTCTCGCGGCGGCGGATATGATCAATGTGATCCGCAAGATTGAACACACCGGCAATCGCCAGATCATTCTCACAGAGCGGGGGTCCTCGTTCGGATACCAGAACCTAGTGGCGGATATGCGCAACCTGCCAGCGATGCGCGACTTCGGTTACCCGGTGACGTTTGACGCCACGCACAGCGTGCAGCGACCGGGCGGTGCCGGCACCGTATCCGGCGGGGATGGTCATCTGGCGCCGGTGCTTGCCCGTGCAGCGGTGGCGGCGGGGTGCGATGCCGTCTTTATCGAGACTCATCCGAACCCGGCCGAGGCCATGTCGGATGGTGCCAATGCGATTCCCTTTCGGCTCATGCGTAAACTCTGGCTGGTATTGAGGGCGATTGATGAAGCAGTCCGTTAAACGGTTGATGGCACTGGTGGTCGGTCTGGGTTCCGTCGGCGTGCTGTTGTTTGCCGCACAGGAACCGATCGAGGATTTGCGCGTTCCGGTGGAGTACTGGCCTGACGGCACCTTGAAGGCCGAACTTTTTGCTGCCCATGCGTTTGTCCAGCCGGATCAGACCATCACTGCCAGTGGAATTGTGTTTCGTGTCTTTTCGACCAATGCGGTCCAGGAAATGGTGATTACTGCAGAGGATGCTGTATGTCGTCCGGATCGGGAGGCCGTGTCGTCGAAGACGGCGGTTTCGGTGCAGCGTGGGGATGTGTTGCTGACCGGAACCGGATTTGAGTGGAATGGAACGAACATGACGTTGCGCATACTGCAGAACGTCCGGGTCTCGTTGCCGTCGGAATTAATTAAACCGGAGAGGATTGTAAAACGTGAAAAATAAAATGAGATGTTGGCCAGTGCTATTCGTGCTTGGCTGGGTGTGCAGTTCCGTTGCCATCGCTAAACCGCCCGTTGTACTGTCGGGGAAAACCGTGATCACATCGGATGTCCTGCTGTTTGATTACAATCAAAAGATGTGTGTATTTGAAGGGAATGTACTTGCCAAGGAACCGCGTGTGCAGATGAAAAGCCAGAAGCTGCATGTGTTCTTTGATGCCAGTAATAACGTCGAATCCGTCGTGGCCACGGAGTCGGTCGAGGTCACGCAAGCGGATCGCGTGGCAACCTGCGGGCGTGCCGTTTATACCGTGTCGAGCGGGGCGATTACCATGACACAAACCCCAAAACTTACCAGTGGCAATGGTGAAGTCGCTGGCGACAAGATTCAGATTTTTGTCAATTCCCAGAAAGTCATTGCAACGCCGGGGGCCAGCCTGGTTGTCTTTCCAACGGCGGAGAAGGCATCCAATGATAAACAGCAAAAAGTGAGTGATGTCCCGAAAATGTAGTTTACCTTATGTGGTTAGACGCTATGATGGAACAAATGACAGAGGTAAACGAGACTTGCTTGGTGGAGGCGATGGGGCTGGCGAAATCCTACCGTGGTAAAACGGTGGTGTCTGACGTCAGCATCCGCGTCATGCCGGGCGAGATCGTCGGACTGCTAGGACCGAATGGTGCTGGCAAAACGACCTCTTTCTATATGATCGTGGGGTTGGTCAAGGCGGATGGCGGGCGGGTGTTGTTCAAGGGGCAGGACATCACGGCTAAACCGATGTACAAACGGGCACGGATGGGGATCGGGTATCTTTCGCAGGAACCGTCTATTTTTCGCAAGTTGACCGTAAGGGAGAATGTGCTGGCCATTTTGGAAACGATGAATTTATCGCGAGGCGAGATGCGTTCCCGTCTGGATGCGTTGTTGGAGGAGCTAGATCTTGCGAGACTTGCCAACCAGCGTGCCTTTACCCTCAGCGGTGGCGAGCGCCGGCGTCTTGAGATCACGCGGGCGCTGGTGACCAATCCGGCGATCCTGATGCTTGACGAGCCGTTCAGCGGGGTGGATCCGTTGGCCGTGGCGGATGTGCAGCGTATTATTATGCAGCTTCAGCGGCGCGGACTCGGTATATTGATCACCGATCATAATGTGCGCGAGACCTTGGCGATTGTGGACCGTGCCTACCTGCTTTACGAGGGCAAAGTGCTGAGGGAGGGCGCGAGCTCGTTCCTGATCAACGATCAAATGAGTCGTGAGCTTTATCTGGGTACCGAATTCAAGATGTAACATAACACAAAACAGAAGGGGGCAATGATGTCGATTGAAGTGACCGTCAGGCATTTGGATGGGGCACCAGGCGCGAAGAAATATGCCGAGGAGCGTGCGGCGAAACTGATGGAGATGTTTCCGCGTGTCGAGCATGTCCATGTGATTTTGAATGTGGAAAAGCACCGTTGCATCGCCGAGGTTGTGGTCCAAGCCAAGAATCATATCCACGTCGAGGCGGACGAAACCAGTGATAGCCTTGGCAATTCGATGGATGTCGCGTTTGACCGTGCGGAAAAACAGTTGCGCAAGTTGCGCGAGAAGATTCAGGATCACCGGGTGAAGCCGGGTGAGATCGAGGAGCTCAAGGGCCTTTAGGACGATTGTGAAATGGTAGAAGGACGGTTGATATGGCAGTAAAAGATCAAGCAAACAAGCGCACGGTGAAGGTCTCGGATTTCCTTTCGGCGGGCTCGGAACGGCTCAAGCTGGAGGTGCTTGGCGGATCGTCAGGCTTGTCGCGCTTGATTGGCGAGGCGGCCATCAACCGTCCCGGTTTGGGGCTGGCAGGCTTCTTTAAGTATTTTCCTGAACAGCGCATACAGGTCATTGGCTTGGCTGAGCATGCCTTCCTTGATGCAATGAGTGAAGCCGATCGGTCGAAACGATCGGAGGATCTGTTTGCCATGAAAGTGCCCTGTATCGTGTTCACACGTGGAAAACGGGTTCATCCAGAGATTCTCGCCCTGGCGGAAAAATACAAGGTAGCGGTGCTGCGGACACCGCTAATTACCAAGCACTTCGTCAATGCGGCGACGATTATCATGGAAAACCTATGGGCGCCCCGCCAGAAAATCCAGGGAACTATGGTCGAAATCATGGGGATCGGGGTGTTGATCGAGGGCACCTCTGGGGTCGGCAAGAGCGATACGGCCTTGGCGCTGGTACAACGGGGGCATAGCCTTGTCGCGGATGACATCACCTCGCTGCGCCGGGATACCTCGGGCGCCTTGATTGCTTCGCCTGTCAAGGTCACGCAGTATCACATGGAGATTCGTGGTCTAGGGATCATCCATGTGCCGAGCCTGTTTGGGGTGGCATCGGTGCGTGAGGAGAAGAAGCTCGATTTGGTGGTGACCCTGTGCTCGCGCGGCAAGGAGCCGGAGTGCGATGGTTTACAGTCCAAGACCAACATGCGCCATTTCCTCGGGGTTGATGTCCCGCAGGTCTTTGTGACAGTAGAACCCGGACGGGATCTTGCCAATGTGGTTGAGACGGCAGCGTTGAATATGAAATTGCTGCGCCTTGGTCATGACGCCGAAAAGGAATTGGATGAGCGGCTGATGTCGCTGCTCAGTGAGGGTCGTAACGCCAGCGAGTAGGCTGTTCGGTAGAGCGGATAATATGATGCGCGAGTTTAAAATCACCAATCAATACGGTATCCATGCCCGGCCTGCCGCCCTGTTTGTGAAGGCGGCGTCGCGGTTTGATGCCGAGGTCAGCGTCGAGAAGGACGGTATGGTGGTGTCTGGCAAAAGCATCATGGGGCTGATGACCTTGGAGGCCGGGCGCGGATCGGTGCTGCGGGTCACGGCGGACGGTGCCGACTGTGAAGAGGCGTTGGATCACCTGGAGGATCTCGTGGTGGTTCGTAAGTTCGATGAGGATTGATAATGTCAGCAGTGGCGAACAGCAGGAATCGAACGTTTCATGGTATTGGCGTATCTCCCGGTGTCGCTGCCGGTCCGGCGCTACTGCTTTTTCCTGATGTGCTACAGGTTTCCGAACGGTCTATCCAGGCTGCGGATGTGCCGGGCGAGATTGTGCGCTTCGAGGATGCGCTGATTGAAACCCGCGGCCAGATCCAGCAGATCCAGGACGCCATGAGCGGTCAGACACGAGCACAGGATGCATCGATTCTCGATGCTCATCTAATGGTTCTCGATGACCGCACGTTTATCGAGGAGGTCATCGGATGGGTACGGGAAAAGCTCAGGAATATTGAGTATGCGGTACAGGAGGGTACCAATAAATACGCCAGTGTGCTGGAGGCGGTCGAGGATGACTACCTTCGGGAACGGGTCGCGGATGTACGTGATGTGGGCCGGCGGATCCTGCGTAATCTGACGGGGCGCGCTGCCGATTCGACGTTTTCCATGGCCGCCGGCCATTTGATCGTTGCCCATGATCTAGCTCCGTCGGAAACCGCTTCCTTGCCAAAAGACAAGATCTTGGGTTTTGCTACGGATCTTGGCAGTCCGACCTCCCACACTGCCGTCATGGCCCGGGCGCTGGAGCTTCCCGCCGTGGTTGGGCTGCACGATGTCAGCCGCCACATTCATCCCGGTGATCATGTCCTGATTGATGGGAACAAGGGTGTGTTTATCCTCAATCCGGACGAGGAGCAGCTAAAGACCTATGGCAAGTTGGCCGAGGTCCGTCGCTCGATTGAAGCCGGTCTGGTGAATCTCCAGCACGAACCGGCCATCACCAAGGACGGCCGTGCCATCGTCCTGGCGGCCAACGCCGAGGGGCCGGAAGATGTTGATGCGATTCTTCAATATGGCGCTCGGGGAATTGGCCTGTTGCGTTCTGAATTCCTGCATCTGACGCGTAATCGTTTGCTTTCGGAAGAGGAACAGGGGGATGTTTACACCCGGATTGCCGCACGACTGGCGCCTGATCCGGTCATTATCCGTACGTTGGATCTGGGTGGCGATAAATTCTTCGGTGATGTGCGAGGGGCGAAAGAACTCAATCCGTTTCTCGGGCTGCGATCCATTCGGCTCTCGCTCCGGCATCCAGATTACTTCAAACAACAACTACGAGCCATCCTGCGCGCCAGTGTTCATGGGAATGTGCGGCTCATGTATCCGATGATCAGCAGTGTCGGTGAGATCCTGCAGGCCAATCAGCATCTACGAGACGCCATGGGGGAGCTGACCTCGATCGGCGTTGTCTTTGATCGCGACATCCAGATCGGAGCCATGATTGAAGTGCCTGCGGCGGCGCTGGCGGCGCATATCATTGCCAAGCATGTTGACTTCCTGAGCATCGGAACGAACGACCTTATCCAGTATACGATGGCGGTGGATCGCGGTAATGAACGGGTCGCTTATCTTTACGAGCCGACCCATCCCTCCGTGCTTGCGCTCATCGATATGACGGTCAAGGCGGCCCATGCCCAAGGCATCTGGGTGGGGCTGTGCGGCCAGATGGCTGCCGACCCGTTGATGACCGCGTTGCTGCTGGGGCTTGGTATCGATGAGCTCAGTGTCAGTCCGCGGGCGGTGCCGCTTGTAAAGGATGCATTGCGTAGTTTGCATTTCGGTCAGGCTTCCGAACTGGCGAGGGAAGCGTTGGCCTGCGAAACGGCGGCCGAGGTGCTGGAGAAGTGTCGGCGATTGACTCGCGAGACGGCTCCTGAAATCATGGCGTTGATTGATTGATTTGCTTTTCGCTCGCTTTTGTCGTTGGTTTTAGGGATTATCCCCATTTGAAAATATATCGCTTTGGATAGTGCGGTATGGATGCTTGTAAAAAGAAAGGAAATATCATGGGAAATCGCAATTATATGTTCACTTCTGAATCGGTTACCGAAGGCCATCCGGATAAGGTTGCCGATGGCATCTCGGATGCCATTCTTGATGCTCATTTGGCTGGCGATCCGAAATCGCGCGTTGCGTGTGAGACCCTGGTGACCACCGGTCTGGTTGTCGTTGCGGGCGAAATCACAAGCAGTGCCACCGTGCCCTATGCGGATATCGTGCGCGATAAAGTCCGCCGGATCGGCTACACGGATCCGATGGCTGGTTTTGACGGAGATTGTTGCGCGGTGATGATTTCGCTGGATCGTCAGTCGCCGGATATTTCCCAGGGCGTGACTGAAGGGAAAGGCTTGTTCAAGGAGCAGGGAGCAGGGGATCAGGGCATGATGTTCGGTTTTGCCTGCGATGAGACGCCGGAACTGATGCCGATGCCGATCATGTACGCACACGCCTTGACCCGCCGCCTTGCGTCTGTGCGGCGCGATAATACGTTGCCCTATCTCCGTCCAGATGGGAAATCCCAGGTCTCTGTGGAATATGTCGATGGACGTCCGGTCCGGATCGATACGGTGGTCGTCTCCTCCCAGCATTCACCGGATGTTTCTCACAAGACCTTGCGCGAGGGGATTATCGAGGAAGTGATCCAGAAGTGCATCCCGGCTGCATTGCTCAAGGATACCCGCTACCTGATCAATCCGACAGGGCGATTCGTCGTTGGAGGCCCCCAGGGGGACTGCGGTCTGACAGGACGCAAGATCATCGTGGATACTTATGGTGGCATGGGGCGGCATGGTGGTGGTGCCTTCTCCGGCAAGGATCCATCCAAGGTGGATCGTAGCGCGGCGTACATGGCTCGTTATGTCGCCAAGAATATTGTTGCCGCGAAGTTGGCAAGGCGTTGTGAAGTACAGCTCGCCTACGCGATCGGTTTTGCCGAACCGGTCTCGGTTATGGTGGATACCCAGGGCACGGGCACGGTTGAGGATTCCCGCATCGAGAAGGCGGTCCGTGCGGTGTTCGGTCTCAAGCCCGCCGAAATCATTCGCGATCTGGATCTGCTACGTCCAGTCTACGAGCCGACCTCGGCCTACGGCCATTTTGGCCGCAACAAGGGCCTGGATAAATTCACATGGGAGCGTAAAGACAAGGTCGACGCCCTCAAGGCTGCAATTTAATTATCGGATTCCTATAACTTGATAAAACGAAAGTGAACCCATTGATGGCCAAGAAAGCAAAGCAGAATGATAACGTGCAAGCCGCCCGGGACTTCGTCGTGGCGGATATGTCGCTGGCGGAGTTCGGTCGGCGCGAGATCCTGATGGCGGAGGATGAAATGCCGGGGCTGATGGCCTTGCGGGCAGAGTTCGACAAGGCGCAGCCATTGAAGGGGATGCGGATTGCGGGCTCGTTACACATGACGGTGCAGACCGCCGTCTTGATCGAGACGCTCAGTGCATTGGGGGCGGAAATCCGTTGGGCAAGCTGCAACATCTACTCCACGCAGGATCATGCCGCGGCGGCGATTGCGGCCACGGGCGTGCCTGTCTTCGCGGTGAAAGGCGAGACGCTGGAGGAGTACTGGGACTACACCGATCGCATTTTGGATTGGGGCAATGGACTCGGGCCTACAGCCATTGTTGATGATGGTGGGGATGCCACGCTCTTCCTGCACCTTGGCTACAAGGCGGAAGAGAATCCGGCGGTGCTGGATCGTAAGCCCGGCAGTACGGAGGAGGCCGTCCTGCTGGCGCAGGTCAAGCGCGCTGTGGAGCGGGATCCGGGGCGCTTCCACCGGGTTGTGCCGCACATTATCGGGGTGTCCGAAGAGACCACCACCGGCGTTCATCGGTTGTATCAAATGGCCGAACGCGGGGAGCTGCTCTTCCCGGCCTACAACGTCAATGATGCGGTGACCAAGTCGAAATTCGATAATTTGTATGGATGTCGGCATTCGTTGATCGATGGCATTTGCCGGGCTACTGATGTCATGGTGGCTGGCAAGGTGGCCGTGATTGCCGGCTACGGGGATGTGGGCAAGGGCTGCTGCCAGTCGCTCAAGGGGCAGGGTGCCCGCGTGATCGTCACAGAAATCGATCCGATCTGCGCGTTGCAGGCGGCGATGGAGGGGTACCAAGTCATGACCATGGACGAGGCGTGCCTGATCGGCGATATCTTCGTGACGACGACCGGCTGTTGTGACGTGATCACGATCCAGCACATGCGTCAGATGAAGGATATGGCGATCGTGTGCAACATCGGTCATTTCGATAGCGAGATCCAGATTGAGAAGCTCGAGAAATACCCGTGGATACCGGTCAAGCCCCAGGTTGATCTGGTGCAGATGCCGGGCGGCAAGCAGCTTATCGTACTGGCCCGCGGGCGTCTTGTGAATCTGGGGTGCGCGACAGGTCATCCCAGCTTCGTGATGTCGAACAGCTTCACCTGCCAGACCATGGCGCAGATGGCCTTGGTGGAAAAACGGGGAACCTTGAAGAACACGGTGTATGTGTTGCCAAAGTTGCTGGACGAAAAGGTCGCACGGTTGCATCTCGGCAAGCTGGGTGTCAAGTTGGATCAACTGTCATCCAGGCAGGCGAAATACCTAGGGATCAGTCCGCAAGGACCGTTCAAGCCGGAAACGTATCGTTATTAAATGGGGTGATTCAGGAGGAGATGAGGTATGATGAAGTTATGGAGCGTGGGGTTGTCGATGGTGGTGGCGGGTTGCATGGTCCCGCTGTCTGGTGTGGCGCAGGAGGTTCCTATCGAGGCGCGCTGGTATATCAGTGGCGGGCTCGGAACCATCAACTATGAAGGGGATGAAGAGCTCCGTGACGGGGCTCTTGGCACCCTGCGCCTAGGTTACGAGTACAACGAATGGTGGTCTTTCGAAGGGGGCCTCTCGATTGCGCCGCAGATCAAGGAGAATTTTCGATTTGATCAACCGACGCAGACCAGGGTGTCACGACTTGAGGAAAGTGCTGGACCTGGCGTGAATGATGTGACTGCCTTCGGTCTTTCGCTGGATGCGTTGTTCCACTTCACGCGCTGGGAACGGCTTGATCCGTATCTGACACTCGGTCTTGGCGCGATCTATTACACCGAGGAAATTGATGAGGAAGCGTTTGATCCTTCCGTGCGCGCCGGTGGTGGGGTGATGTACCACTTCAATGACGAGTGGGCTCTACGTGCCGATGTAAGAACCTTTTTCGCAGGTAAGGATACCGAAGCGAATGCGATTATCGATGCCGGTGTCATCTGGCGGTGGGGTGCTCGTGTCCAGCCGAAAACGGTCGTAATCAGCGGGATGCTGGATACCGATGGGGAAGGGTTGTACGATGTGGAAGAAAACGAAATCGGAACCATCATAACCAATCCCGATACGGATGGCGACGGGCTTACCGATTACGAGGAGGTCCGCGTTTATGGCACGAATCCGCTTAATCCCGATACGGATGGCGATGGGTTGAACGATGGGCACGAGGAAGTTTACAAATACAAGACGAATCCCTTGAAATGGGATACCGACGATGGCGGTGTCTCGGATTGGCATGAGGTTGTCGAGGATGGAACCAATCCTAGGGAAGGTCATGGGAGTGATGATCTGCTCAGGATCGAACTCTATATCCAGTTTGATTACGACAAGGCCGTTATTCGTCAGGCTCACTTCCGTGATCTTGATATCGTCGGGAAGATCCTGCGGCGTAGCGGGACGTCGACGGCGGTTGTCGAAGGGCATGCCGATCGTAAGAAAAAGTCGGATGCTAAATATAACCTGGAGCTGAGCGAGCGTCGTGCCCAGTCTGTGGTCGATTATCTTGTCAAGAATTGCGGTATTTCGTCGTCGCGGTTGAAAGCCAAGGGGTTCGGATTTACTCGTCCGTTGCCTGGTGCACCCAATGATCCGGAGGAAGGCAATGCTCTGAATCGTCGGGTTGAGGTATATATCCGCGGTGATGAGCAGCATGCTGCCGACCGGGTTCAGGGCGGTGCCTTGCTCAAGTCAATGTCCGAGGAACGTCCAGCTTCAGGTAACTAGAGCGATAAGCGGGTGAAGTAATAAGGCAGGCCGACGGTACGGGATCGTGCCGTCGGCTTGTTTTTCATCGATGAAGACGCTAAAGAATTACATCCTGCATGCCTTCTTCTCGACCTTCCTTTCAACGGTGGCCGTGTTCACTTTTGTGCTGTCGATCGGCGGCCTGTTCAAGCTCACCGATCTGGTATCAAAGGGTATTCCGCCTGGCCCCATCCTCACTGTATTCTTAAGCGGGATGCCTCAGGCCTTGGCATTTTCGATTCCGATCAGTGCGGTCACCGCAACGCTACTGGTCTTTGGACGCTTGTCGGCCGATAGCGAGATAACGGCCATGCGAGCCTGTGGTGTCAGTCTCTGGCAAATCGTTGGGTGGATGCTTCCCGTTGGGTTTCTGTTGCTGATGACGTGTGTCTACATCAATAGCGAGCTGCTACCGCGGAGCCATTACGCCAGTCGTACGGCCACTGCGCATCTGAAGGTGATAAACCCGGTTGATCTCATTGAAGAAGGTCGGACGATCAGGGATTTCGATGGGTTGAGTCTTTATGTTGAGCGCAAGCGGGGTGATGTTCTCGAGGGCGTACGTATTTTCGATCAGCGTGAGGAAGGATTCACTCGGGAGATCAAGGCGGAGCGTGGAATTGTATCGATGCCAACGAATTCCAACGATGTGGTCCTCTCCCTTGAGGTCGTGACCATTGATCCGTTTTCATTTGAACGGCCAGGAAAGGCCGATGCTGCACGCTGGACCGTGAGGGTGGCGGATGCTCGGCGCAATGTGTTTTATCGCCAGCGCGACAAGGATCTAACGCTTGCCGAGCTCTATCTTGGCGCAAAGGCGCTGCGGCAGGATATGCATAGTCTGCGGCTGGAGGTTGCACGGTTGGATGAGGAGGCGGCGGCACTGAATCGGCATCGACCAGAGACAGAAACGAATCAGGTGGTTGAGCTGCCTCGAAAAAGTAAATCACGGCGACGGGATATCGACCAGCGGATGGTCGAGCAGAACGTGCGGCTGATGAAGATGATGGTCGAATTCCATAAACGCCTGGCCCTTTCTGGAGCGTCCTTTGCTTTTGTGGTACTGGGCATACCGCTGGGAATTCGTTCGCATCGCAAGGAATCGTCGATCGGCGTGGCCGTCAGCCTTGTGGCGGTATTCGTGTTTTATATGTTCGTTCTGCTGGCTGAACAACTTGCCACCCGTCCCGAATTCCGTCCGGATCTGCTCTGTTGGATTCCTGTGGTTACCGCCCTCCTAATGGGGGCATGGATGATTCGCCGCCTGCACTAGGGTTTGACTATTCCCCTCCCTGCCCCTTGTTGCAGAATGCTTCTCGCTTCAGGCGGCAGCAGGCTAGCCATTCCCGGACTGCTTCGAAATCCTTGCGGTCAAGCTGTTCGCACAGGCTGTCGATTCCCCTCCGGAGCATATCTAACTCTCGTCGGATTGCCGTCGCATTGCTTTTGACAATATCATGCCAGACATCTTCCGATCCGGCGGCGATGCGTGTCGTATCGCGGAAGCCCGGGCCGCAGAAGGGGGCCACGTTGCGCCCGTCTCGATCCACTGTGTTCATCAGCAAGGCTGCCGTAAGGTGCGGTAGATGACTGGTTCGTGCAATGATTATGTCATGCTCCTCCGGCGTCACGGTGGTCACGATCGCGCCCACGGATTGCCAGAATGTCGTCAGTTGTGCAACGGCGTTCGCATCGGTTTCCCGCATCGGGGTGACCAATACACAGGCGCCCAGGTACAAGTCGGCACGAGACGCCTCGATCCCCGTTTTTTCAGAGCCTGCCATGGGATGACTTCCGATATAGGTCACACTACGTCCTTCAAGAACGTTAAGAATTTCGTTCGTGAGCCATTGCTTGGTGCTGCCGACATCGGTTAGCAGGCACCCCGGCTTGAGCATGCCAAGCAACTGGGAAACAAGGACGGGAATCGTCAGCACCGGGGTGCAGAGCACCACTAGATCGGCATCGTATACCGCTTCATCCAGCGAGGCGAATGCACAATCGACGGCACCGACGGCTAACGCCTGCGCACGAACCGCGTCCTTTCGGGCATAGCCTCGGACCTGGCGGGCAGCATGGCGAGTTCGCAAGGTCATGCCCAGCGAACCACCCATTAACCCAAGTCCTATGATCGCCACGGTTTCAATCATCCGCCGCCCCCCCCTCCTGACGCTCCGCTTCAATCCATTGCTCGTTCTCAAGGGGCTCCACGACGTCATCGCCCTGGTTTCCCGGTGCGGTCTCGAACGCCATTACGGTCTGCCGGGGATCTTCTTCCACGGCGGGTGCCGCCTCCGCATCATCCCCGTCGTAAAGTGACTCGACGGCTGCTGCCGGAACCGTGGCCTTGCGCGACAGCACGCGGGGAGCCATGCGATCGAGCTCTTTGAGATCCTTCAACCCGAAATGCTCGAGAAACAAATGCGTTGTGCCATACAGGAATGGGCGTCCGGGGAGTTCACTACGCCCGCAGATCCGGACCAACTGCATTTCCATCAGCCCCTTGATGATATGCGCCACGCAGACCCCGCGGATGGATTCGATATCCGCTTTCGAGATGGGTTGGCGGTAGGCAATGATTGCCATGGTCTCCAACGCGGGCTGGGAAAGTCGCTGCGGTTTGGTCTTGAGCAAATGCCTGAGCCAGCGACCGCAGGCTACATCACTCTGCAGTCGAAACCCACCGGCCACCTCCTGCACTGTGAACCCGGCGTGCACGCACTTCAGGTCGCGCTGCAGTTCCTCCAAGGCGTCGACCAGATGCTTGGACTGTACGTCGGCGAAGACAGCCACCTCCGGATCGATCTCGGCCACCTCCATGATGCAGGTTCGCATCTCCTTGATACTGAGTGGACGGTTGGCACCGAAGATCAAGGCACCCAGGATCTGCTTAAGTTCGGGAATACCTTGTGTTTCAGGCATGGCTGCCGCCCTCCCTGCCGGCATGCTCGAAAAGGTCGCCGGTCCGGTCTTCCTCGACGCTGGCGAAATTGCGATCCTGATCCTGATAGCCCTCTGCCTTGTTGATCACGATATCCCCGAAGCGCGCATCCTGCACGGCTGAGATCTGCCGCAGGCGCAACAGTTCCAGCAGGGCAAGGAACGTGCAGATAATCTCATTGCGCGAGGCCATGTGGCCAAACAACCGAGAGAATCGGATCTGTCCGCCTCCCCGCACGGTTTTTAGTACATGGTCGATCTTGTCGGCCACGGTGAACCGATCCGCAGCAATCTCGCCGATCTGCTCGGTCGGTGCCTTCTTGAGGACGTCATTAAAGGCGGCAATCAGATCGAACAGGCTGACATCCTGCAACCCGAGGCCGTCATCGGGTTCCAGCTCAATCGCGCAATGGCCGCCGAACTCAAAAACATTCTCCTGGTAAAATTCACGCTCCTGGAGCTGGCTGGCGATGTCCTTGAATTTCTTGTACTCCACCAACTGCCGCACGAGATCCCAGCGAGGATCCTCCTCTTCCTCGTCTTCCGCTTCCGGACGTTCCTCTATCGGCAGTAGCATCCGGCTCTTGATCATCATCAGCGTGGCCGCCATGACAATGAATTCCCCGGCAATGTTGAGGTCGAGCATCCGCATCACACTCAGGTATTCCATGTACTGCGTGGTGATCCGCTCGATCGGGATGTCATAGATATCCACTTCCTCCTTGCGGATCAGGTAAAGCAACAGGTCCAGCGGCCCTTCAAAGACCTCCAGATCCACCTTGTATTCGTCCTGCTTGGCCATCGCCCGTGTCTCCTCCTATGTCAAGCCCATAGCCCGCCGTGCTGCCGCCAGCGTCCGTCCCGCCTCGGCCCGAGCCCGGGTTGCTCCCGCCTGCAACACCCGCTCCACATAACCGGGATCAGCGGCCAGCGTCTCGCGCTTGGCCCGGAATGGAGCCAATGCCTCGGTCATGATATCCAGCAGCGCCTTCTTTGCCTCGCCATAACCGAACCCCGGGGTCCGGTAACGTGTTTCCATCGCCTCTCGCTGATCTGGCGTAGCAAATAGGCGGTAGAGCTTGAAGACGTTGCAGGTCTCCGGATCCTTCGGCTCCTCCAGCGGGGTGCAGTCGGTGACAATCCGCATGATCCGCTTCTTGACCGCCTTGGGGTCGCCGAAAAGCTCGATATGGTTGTCGTAGGATTTCGACATTTTCTGGCCGTCAATCCCCGGTACGACGGCCACCTCCTCACGGATCGACGGTTCCGGGATCGTGAAGACCTCGCCATATTGCTGGTTGAACTTGATCGCGATGTCGCGGGTGACTTCCACATGCTGCTTTTGGTCACGTCCTACGGGCACCAGGGTGGACTGTACGGCCAGGATGTCGGCCGCCATCAACACCGGATACGAGAACAGCGCATGGCTGGACGCGATGCCCTTGGCCAGCTTATCCTTGTAGGAGTGGCAACGCTCAAGCAATCCCATAGGGGTGACGGTTGAAAGAAGCCACATCAGCTCGGTCACCTCCGGCACATCGCTCTGGCGGAAGAACACCGTGCGGGTCGGGTCTAGGCCGCAGGCCAGGAAATCCAGCGCCACATCAACGGTATCCGCCCTCAACCGGTCCGCATCCTTGACACTGGTCAAGGCGTGGTAATTCGCGATGAACAAATATGCATCGCCCTGCGACTGCAGTTCGATGGCTGGTTTCATCATCCCGAAATAATTGCCGATATGCAGCTTTCCAGAAGGCTGTATGCCTGAAAGTATTCTCATGACCATTCCCCCTATATTTCAATTCTCAACACCTTACCCTAGCATCGCCAGGATATCAAGCCTACGTCGAAACCCTCAGCCAATTGCCTGCCGTTTGCTTGCCTGGAGAGGTGGATGATCGGTGGAGATCGGTACCCAAGGTAGTTACACGATGCTTTCAGTGAGCGCCGGGGCGCACTGAAAGCCTCTTACTGGTGTAGTATCATTCAACATGTTGTTCAAGGACGTTCCCGACCACCGCAACCACAAGGGGCGGCGATACCAACTGCGTACGCTTCTTTGTATCATCATAGCGGACACCGAGCGATCGCTTCGTTTGCCTCCAAGCTGACGCAGAAGCAGCGCTTCCGGTTGCGCTGTCCGCGCCGCCAGCGCACCGGGCACTTCGAGGTGCCCAAGGAGACGTGTATTCGTCAAGTCCTCTACAACATGGATGCAGAGAGGCACTCGAGAATGTAACGGCCCGATGGACAGACGGGCTAGACGAGGGTGAGCTTCGCTCCATCGCTATTGACGGCAAGACGCTCAAGGGGATCGCCAAGCGCGACGAGAATGGCGAGAAGAAAGGAGCCCTGCACCTGGTCAGTACCGTAATCCATGACAATGCGCGTCTGCCTGCGAGGATAAAAGCAACGAGATCCCGGTCGTTCGAAGGCTTATAGAGCGATTTCCCCATCTCGATGGGGCGAAGGTGACAGCCGACGCCATGCACTGCCTCGATGAGACTGCTCGATTGATCGTGCAGAGAAAAGGGGGGCCTATAACTTCCGGCTCAAGGACAATCAACCCACGATGCGAGCGAAGGCAGAGCTGCTGCTGAGCACCGTGTGCGACAAGCAACCCCACGCGCAGGACTGCACCGACTACGGCCGACCGGATCGAATGGCGCCGGCTGTGGGCAAGGGCGACCGATAAAGAACCACAATGCGGCCCGCGTTTTGGCGACCATGAAGATGATGGCTATCTTCTTATGCCAGATCGGTGCCCATCAACCGCAATCGGACCGAAAATGCGCCCGGCCTTGGCGTTATCCCAACTTAGAACTCGACAGGAGCCCGGCTAAAAGTTAGATTGATGCCCGAAAAATCATGACTCTCAAGTACCATAATATATAATAAAGAATCACTAGTGATAAAGAATATAGTTCACCGGTTAGCCGTATTTTCTATTATGAGGTCAACGCATCTATGTACAGTAAAGAGGTAAACCAAATTACGGATTCTGCGGGCGATGCCGTTTTGTGGTACCGCCAGCCAGCGCAGAATTGGACAGAAGCATTGCCAGTTGGCAATGGATTTATGGGCGCGATGGTGTTTGGTGATCCGCTGAAAGAGAGGATTCAGTTCAACGAACACACCGTTTGGACGGGCCGCCCGCATTGTTATGCGCATGAAGGCGCGGCGAAGGCTCTGCCACAGATGCGCGACCTCTTGCAGGAGATGCGCAAGCTGGAGCGCGAGGCGTTTAAGCTTGACCCCAAAGGCCAGTCGCAGGAGGCTTTGGAAAAACTCAAAACGGCGAGTGCGCGGCAGAAGGAAG
>JFJP01012138.1_pt1 | contig 39280 bp, 33 predicted proteins | sample 431651 | NCBI WGS metagenome assembly JFJP01 (sample SAMN02602958, study PRJNA72255) | Microbial mat metagenome, whole genome shotgun sequencing project. | biome: fresh water; feature: sink hole; material: water; isolation source: purple microbial (photo- and chemosynthetic) mats found in... | reverse complement strand
GCCGTTTCCATCGGAATTTTCTCCGCTGGCATTATGGCGTTTGGACTTGCGGCAAAATATTTTCCCGTCTTTGATGCAGAACACGAAGCAGAAGAGGTGCATCAACCTGCGCATGGGTTTCAACCCATGCCAACCCCTGGAGACGATTAATTCTCCGTCTCGTCAACACTTTCAGACCTGACTCTGATCCAACGGGCATTGCCCAAACTCAAACCTCCCGCCCGAAAATCCAGCGGGAGGTTTATAATTTTTCAGCTCATCATTTCCCAATGCGCCCTTCCTTCTTTCACCACCTGCACCCCCCAACCATCCCAGCCGCACAGTCGCGCTGGCGGTACACCTTGGGCGCAGGCGGAACAGCGGTCTTCCTGATGTTAATCCTCGGGGTAACCGGGATCCTGGAGACGTTTTACTATATCCCCAACCCGGCGGAAGCCGCGCTCTCGGTCCAGACTATTACTTATCACGTCCCTTTTGGTGGGTTTATCCGCAACCTGCATTTTTGGGCAGCCCAATTGTTGTTGATCATTTCTGCGGTTCATTTTTTACGCGTGATTTTTACCGCCGCCTATGGGCATCCGCGCCGATTCAATTATCTGCTTGGACTGACCCTGTTTGTGCTCTCGATCATGCTGGATTTCACGGGTTACATTTTGCGATGGGATATAGACATCTGCTGGCCCCTGACCACAGGTACAAATCTGCTTAAGACCATTCCGCTGATCGGAGAGTTCCTTTACCGCATTACCGTCGGCGGGAACGAAGCCTGCTCAACCGCCCTGCTCCGTTTTTACACCTGGCACATCTTTGGACTGACCATCATCGCCGTCATCATTGGTTTCTGGCACGCCTTTCGTGTCCGGCGCGACGGGGGCATCGCCATCCCGCCGCCAAAATTACGAACAGACAACACTCGCATCAGCCGCAATGAACTGGTGCCCCGCGAAGTTCTGGCAATGCTCATCGTCGGGATCATTCTCATCCTGCTGGCAATTTTCCTGCCCGCACCCATCGCCCCCGCCATGACCGGCAAGCCAAATCTAACCGCAGAAGCCCGCGCCCCCTGGTTCTTTCTTTGGGTTCAGCAGATGCTCACCTGGGGTGACCCGTTCATTTTCGGTGTCCTCATTCCACTTGGCGTCCTGGCTCTCCTCGCCTTCATCCCTTATATCTTTCCCCAACCCGATGAAAATGAAATTGGAAGTTGGTTCCCAAAGTCCAACCGGCCTGTACAGGTGATCGTGGCGGTTATTGGAATTACTATCATTATTCTGTCTTTTATAAACAGGTAGCACGCCTTAATCATAGGCACTCTTCCCTTATGCGCCGTCTTCTTCCCCTCGCTTCCCTTCTCTTATTCATGACCCTCATCCTGGTCTGGTGGATTGCCTCACGCCAGTCACAGCCTGTTGAATTAATCCCCACTCTTACAGGTCAGCCGGAATATTGCATCACCTGTCACTCAGATCTACCCGAGATCAGCGCCTCCCATCCCATTGAAACATTTGGCTGTGTAAGCTGCCACGGGGGAGAAAGACTTGCTCTTAATGCTGACCTCGCCCACAGCACGCTGCGCGGCGGAGCAAATCCATCCGACCTTTCAGTCGTGGAAGAATCCTGCGGCGGCAGTGACTGTCACTCGGGCAACATGGCAGATGATCGCCGCCACATCCAGCGCGTGATGACCAGTGTCCAATCCACCTATGCAGGCGCGATTGCCAGTATCCGCCATACCTTTGGTGCACAAACCGATCTGAATGCCCGATTCGGAATTGCGCCGGTTTCGGATGACCAGTCAGAAACCGGCATCATGACACTCGATCTTTTTGATCCAACCTCTGAGACCAACCCAATGATCCAAAAATTTGGCGAAAACTGTCTCACCTGTCATCTTCACGCCGAGCCGCGTGAAGGAGAAATTTTTGAGCGTAAGACCGGCTGTGCCGCTTGCCATTCGACGTCCAAACACACCCTATCAACCGCCATCTCCTATACCCAATGTAATACCTGTCATAACCGCGGCAATTATGACTTGCGTTCCATGACCTTCATTGAACGGACAGATGAACCTACCGACCGACTCCATGATTATTACCAGCCGATCTCCCAATTTACAAAATGCGAATACACTCTTGACTGCGTGGACTGTCATACTCGCAATGAAGTCATGGGGGATGGTGACATCCACAACAATCAAGCCGAAATTGAATATATCCAATGCAAAACCTGCCACGGAACACTGGACCAACTGCCCCTTACAAAAACCCTGACCAACCTCAATGACATTGCCTTTACCCTGGCATTTCTAAACCCGGTCATGGACCTAAAACTTGGCGACACCATCATCGTTACTGAAAAAGGCGAGCCGCTTTGGAATGCCCGTCTTCTCCCAAATGGATCCTACGAAATGACTGGCAAAGCGACCCGCCAGTATTTCACCTTTCGTCCTGTGATGGGAACTGCCTGCGAGCAAAAGCCTGGCGAACAGGAATCGCAATACTGTCACAAGTGCCATGCACTGGAAAAATAACAACCATGTTATTGAACAGAAGTATTCGCCCTGATGACACTGCCTGCCATTCATTGAAGATCGCGCCAGGCATCCCACTCGCATTGCTTGGGAAACTGATCGTTGTCAACAACATCCGAAGGGTAACCCATGACTAATATTTCCCGCCGTGATTTTCTCACCTTGGTCCGCGATGGATTTCTTTACCTAAGTGGCGCGCTGGCATTCGGGGGATTTCTCCGTTATTTGGATTATGATCCAAATCCCGTGCAAAAAACTGAATTTGATCTTGGATCTGTTGAAAAGTATCCACTCGGATCACGAACCTTACTGGCAGATATCCCTGCCATCTTGATCCACACCGAAAGCGGGTTCTCGTCCTTCAGCCTGGTCTGCACCCATTTGGGCTGTACCCTGGAGAGCGATGCAGACGGATTTGCCTGTCCCTGCCACAACTCCCGCTTCAATGCAGCTGGAATGGTGACACATGGTCCCGCGGCAAAGTCACTGCCCGCACTGCAGGTGGAAATAACAAAAGATGGACACATCATTCTTCACTTTAGTTAAATCCCCATCCCTTGTCCGCAGGTTGCTGAGGGAAAAGAGTAATGAAGGCATCGTCAGTAATCGAGCGACGGACACGCCTTCATCAGGTAATTATCCGACCCCAAAGGTTGGAGACTTATTCAAAGGGATGTCTATCCGGTTAATAAACAAAAACAAGCATTAGCAACATTTGGTATCCATCCTGCTTGTTGAGACAACAGGATGCAATACTATTTTCTTCGCAGTACCCACAACCCGATCAGCAGCGCAACAAAACCGATCAACATCACAATTCCAAAGCCATCGCCAACCAGCGGATAAACCGTATCCACCGAACCAATGGGCGTCTCTACCATCTGAATTCCAGTGAAACCCGCTGCCTGCTCTTCGAACATATCCACGCGGTTGATGATCCTCCCGCGTCCGTCCACCACCAAAGACACCCCCTCACCGGTTTGTCTAAAAATTGTCATGCCGTTTTCCACCGCGCGAAAAGTTGCCATGCCTGCGTGAATGTCCTTGACCTCCTTCCAATCATTCGACGGCACAAAAAGCAAGTCTACATTTTGTTTGCCAGCCTGCTTAATCGCATTGGGAAAGTCCGCATCCCAGCATATCACCGCACTCAGTCTGCCATGGGGTGTCTCCACTGTTTTCAAAATACCATCGCCGTTAAGCGTGCCTTCGAAATCGTTCCCGCCGTATTTGACATGACGCAAAACCACGCTGCCATTCGGGTCAATGATCTGCACCACATTTTCGGCAGGTGATTTCCCAAGATCGAAGGTCGGGTAAACAATGTAGATCTGCTTCTCCTTCGCCAGTAACGCCGCATCCAACAGCAGCTTGTCCACCTGGTCGGTAAACCCCAAGCCCGCACCTTCCTGTAAGACAACGATATTTACACCCTGGGCTGCAATACTGCGGATCTGTTCTAACTCCCCGGCGTGTAAATCATCCACTGCCTGACGAAAATTCATTTCACTCTCCATTTTGAGATTCATCAGTTCGGAAAATTTCCCTGCCGGCAGTGAGAACCCCGCCACCTGCACAGACTTTTCGGGCTGGTGCCCAGGCAGAATACGCACAAAGCCAAATCCAATAATGATAGTGAGCAGTCCGACAAAGGCGATCGTTGGGCGTGTGAATTTAAATTCCTGCTCCCAAAGATGATTCAGCAAACTTGCAAACCAACTGACGACAAAGGTTATTCCCCACAAGCCAACAACCGAACTAATTTGCATCACAGCGGGGAAATCCCTTTGTGAATACCCGCCCGCCCCAAAAGTACCAAACGGACTACCGCTGGCGGAAAAATAATCCATGGCAGTGGCAGCAACGGGATAGACCAGGGTCAGCCAGGCCGATGAATCAAAGCGACGATAATACATGCGGTCAATGACATAGGGCAACAAGCCAAGCGGAGCCATCAAAAAAAAGAAGACGGCTTCTGCGACCGGGTGAATGAAATGCATGAAGGTCGCGCCGTTCCACGAGATGATGGTGGGTATGGCAGATGCAAGCCATAAAAGAAGAAAATTTCGCCCTGCCTTTTCACTCTCGCGGAAAAATCGGATGGCAAAAACCGGCGCGATCCAAGCCGCCAGTGGGAAATTCCATTTACTGCCAACAAATATTCCGAGGACGGCTGCAATACCAAGCCAGAGATAGCGAAGGTTTTTATTCACGAAAAACTCCTGTACTTCAAGATGATGGTCATCTGAAAAATGATTACCCCTTTTATACCGGAAGCCTTTACTTTTCACATTGTCCGTTCCCGTCATCCTCACAAGGCAAGGGGACACTGTCCAAATGGACAATATCAATCTCAGACGGCATACAGTAAAATCACTTCATGGAAAATCTCACCATCCGCCGGGATAAATTCATCGGTCTTCCCTTTTATATATTTATTTCCCTCCTGCTTGGCACATTGGCTGTGGCTGGCATGCTGGCTGTCTCAAAGGTAAACCCTCCAGTCGTTGCCTTTTTATATTCCCTGCTTTTCATTGTTCACATCGGGTTATATTGGTTTAATCTGAAATTTTTCCAAACCACAAAATGGTCGCTCTTTTATTACACAATCCAGACCATCCTGCTTATTTTGCTGGTAAATTTTCCCTATGGGAACAATATTGGCACCATTGTTCTGGCATCTGCGGTGATCTGCCTTATTGGAGAATCACTGGGCTTGTGGGGGAATACGAAACGCTCTTTGGTCATGGGCTTGTTCTATTTTGGTTTGGCTGTGGTCTTGCTATATTTTTTAGTGGGCAGTAAAAACCTGGGTTTTGCCATTTCCAACCTGGTGATCAACGGCGGATTTATCGTTCTGTTTATGATGGTACTGAATCAGGTGCTTGCTGAACACCAAAAAGCAGTTGACCTGGCCGAGTCTCTGGAAAGTGCAAATGCCAAATTGGCTGCGTACGCCGCGAAGATCGAGTTACTTACCCTGCAAAACGAACGCCAGCGCATGGCGCGTGAACTGCATGATACACTGGCACAAGGCGTGGCGGGGCTCGTCCTGCAGCTTGAAGCGGTTAGGGCACACCTGGGAGCAAATCGAAATGACCGCGCCGCTGCCATCATTGAACAGGCGCTGGGACGTGCGAGAAGCACACTCGCTGAGTCACGCGCTGCAATCGACGACTTGCGCGCTGAACCAGTGAGCCTGCCCGAGTCCATCCGTGAAAAAGTGGATCGCTTTACGCAGGCAACGAGTATTTCATGTAAATCGGAGATCATGGTCAAGGAAAATCAACTCTCCCCTGAAACCACTACCCACATCCTAAATATCTTCAGTGAAGCGCTGGCGAACATCGCCCGTCACGCGCAGGCTACGCAGGTACATGTGAATTTTGCGGTTCAAAACCGTACTCTGGACATGGAAATTCGTGATAACGGCATGGGCTTCGACGTCTGCCAGCAAACCAGCGGGCATTACGGTCTGCTTGGAATGCACGAGCGGGCAAGGCTCGCAGGGGGTAACCTCACGATAGAATCGAACAAGAATGGAACATACTTACATTTGGTCATTGGGAGGCAGGGTTGAACTCAATTCGTGTGATGATCACTGATGACCATCTCATCATCCGCGAAGGATTGCGGCTGATCCTCGAAACCGCCGATGACCTGCAGGTCGTCGGCGAAGCCATCGATGGCGCAGAGTGTCTGCGCCTCGTCCCCGAACTCGCACCCGATGTCATCCTAATGGATTTACAGATGCCGCGTATGGACGGTATCACCGCAATTGAACATCTGCGAAGAGACCATCCTGACATTGCAATCGTAATCCTGACAACCTATAACGAAGATGATCTGATGGTACGCGGATTGCAGGCTGGTGCACGCGGGTACCTGCTCAAAGACTCCAGCCGCGAAAACCTGCTGGATGCAATACAAGCCGCCGCCAAAGGTGAGACTCTGCTGAAATCTGAGATACTCGCCCGTGTGCTTGCTCCTCGTTCCCAGCCAACCGCTGCTTCTGCCGCTCAACCTGAATCCACACTGACAGAGCGCGAACTCGAAGTATTACAGTCTGCCGCTAAAGGTGAACGCAATAAGGAGATCGCCTATAAACTGGGAATTACCGAACGCACAGTCAAGGCGCATCTGGCAAGCATCTATCAAAAATTCGGGGTCGATTCGCGTGCGGCTGCGGTTGCAGTTGGCGCACAAAAGGGGTTGTTGGGGGAATGAGAAGGAATAAAGACTGCCGACCTGGGACTGGTTGCCTGCCTGAAATTTACGCACCCATCATTCCCCTGTATTGAATCCAACCAGTTCAATAATGTTAACCACGGGGACAGTAACCTCCTGTTGATTAATAGACAGAAAAGCCTTATCCACCTGGGCGCGAATAAGACCAACATAGGGCACAACCCATTGGGTAGTATTCAAGGTTAACACGCCGCCTGTCCCGCCGGTTGGCAGGGTCAATGTGACAGGGAACGAGAAACTGTGCCTTACCTTCAAAGCTTGCGGATAGATTCCTGCAGGTACTGTGACCACTTCGCGTGTCCCATCGGTTTCAAAAGACAGGTCAATAAATGACGATTGCACCACAACCAGATCGGAGCCCCCCATTGGGTTTCTGATATTGACGTAATCTTCAGTCAGATATTTCATTTCCCATGCCATGGACCAGTTGTTTTCGACAAGTGTCTGATAACTCGGCGCATAGATACCCGTGTCATGATAGGTATTAAAATTGTTCACGAGGTAATTGGAAAAGTGCATATCCATCACGAACAATGGAAAATTCTCGATCGCCCCATCCATGCAGATCACAGGCTCAAGAACAGTGTCATCATTTTTCTGATCGAAAAATTCAACCTTGATGACCTTGTTGCGCCCATCATCCCTGTTCAAGGCCTTCAGGGTGAAAAGTGATTCCCCGCTCTCGGTGGTGACACGATAAATCCATTCACTGCCCGTCGCCAGCGGCAAAAATGGACTGTCACAAGCACCATTGGGGACTGGGGTGGAAGTTTGTGTCAGCGCGGCAGTGGGCGTCGGGGCTTGCGTATGGGTTGGTGTAAGAGTCGGCAGGGCAGTTTTGGCTGGAGCGCAGGCTGTGATCATCAATAGAAGGAACAATAGGGTCTTTTCCATCCCGTCCACCAATTAGATCCACTTCAACAGGCCGGCAAAGACAAACATCATCAGCGCATCCACTGCCACCACCGTGCCAATGAAGGCAACCTGCGTTTTGGGTCTCCAATCATGGCAATAAAATGCCGCCAAAAAGAACGGGATATAAACGGTCACAAAAACGGGGAAAGCGCCCCACCACGGGTAGACCCAGACAAACGCGGGAGTCATCGCTAAAAAGATCTCAACAATGGAGAAAAATGCCGCGTTACCGATGGCAAACAGCAATCGGTTGTTGATTCCAAGCAGGGTAAGTTTTGGGTCAGCTGGCAGTAATTTACTCATTACCAGACCCGCAATGGAAAACATGAAACTCAACTCGATGCCCACCCCAACAAGAAGCAGGAACGCCGTCCCTGTGGGAACGGTCCACAGGGCATGTCCGCTAAAATGCTGGATGAGCGCGTTGAGGATCTCGTAAAACCAATGCACCGAATACAAGGCCAGACCCGCCGCAATGCCCTTCCAATTCCCCTTCGAAATTTCATTGAAATAGATGTACACCACCAGCGCCAGAAACGTGATGATATACCATTGGAAATTATCGCCCGTACGCAGGATGCTCAAAGCCATTTCAGTAGCTTCAGGGTTGTTCATGGATGACACCTCCCGGAATAAATTTTCTTTCCGATACCAATCTTACACCTTTTCCGAAGTTACGAAATGCCATCCATCTAGATCAATATTGTCTTAAGGGTAAGAAAAAGGCAGGCAAACCACACTATATTGTTGTAAAAACTTGCAATAAGGGAAAACCATGACCTGTTCCTTGAAATATGCCCCACAACTGCACGCACAAGGTTTACGCATGACCCCCCAACGCTTGGCGATCTTGCATGCCCTGCACCACACGGGCGGCCATCTCTCCCCCACCCAGGTTTTCGAGATGGCAAGGAAGGAATATCCCAGCCTGACCGAGCCAACTGTCTACCGTACGCTGGACGAATTGGCTGAAAAAAGATTCCTGCTTGCCGCACATGTGGGTAACGGAAAAATGGTCTACGAACTGGCAGAGGATCACAACCACCATCACCTCATCTGCCGCGAATGTCATGCCGAGATCAAAATCGAACATACCAGGCTGGAAAAATTATTTAACGGCCTGGAATCCTCCAGCGGATACCGATTAATTGACAGCCATGTAACCTTCTTCGGGATTTGCCCGAAGTGCCAAAAATCAAGTGAAGGAGATTAACGATGTTGTATTCCCCCCAACCCATGCACATTCCAGATAACTTCCTTAGCATTACCGTTTCACTGATTTGCTGGGCAATCACGATTGTCACTCTCGGTATAGCCATCTCGCGCACGAATAAATCCCTTGGTGAAAAACAGGTACCTTTAATGGGCGTCATGGCGGCATTTATCTTCGCGGCGCAAATGATCAACTTCCCGGTTTTAGGCGGCACCTCGGGGCATTTGCTCGGCGGCGTGCTGGCGGCGATCACGCTTGGTCCATGGGCTGGCATGTTGGTGATGACTGCTGTCATTGCGGTGCAGGGACTCCTGTTTCAAGACGGAGGCCTGGTCGTAATGGGCGCAAACATCCTGAATATGGGGCTGGTGACCTCGGTCGTTGGATATGGTTTGTATCGGACCGTGATCGGACATAATCGCATGACCAGGCTGGCGGTGGCTGGCGTGGCAGCATGGCTTTCAGTCATGGCTGGCGCACTATTTACTGCGCTGCAAATCTGGTTAAGCGGAAATGCGGAAGTGCAAATTATTGTCCCTGCCATGTTGTTCGTTCACACATTCATCGGACTCGGCGAAGCCTTGATCACTGTCGCTGCACTGAGTTTCATCCTGAGTAATCGTCCAGACCTGCTGGACGAAAAAAGTGAGTCGGCAAAGGGTGGACGCGGCTGGGTGTTTGTCGGTGTTCTCGTTGCCCTCGCAGTCGTCCTGATTTCGCCGCTTGCTTCCACCGACCCAGATGGTCTTGAGCGCGTTGCCACCGATCTGGGATTCATCGCAAGCGGACAGTCGGCACCCTATCAAATCATCCCTGATTACACCATCCCCTTCCTCGGTGAGACAGCCATCTCGACCATTGTGGCAGGTGCGGTGGGCGTGATCGTTGTGCTGGTAATTGCCTTCCTTGTAGGTCGGTCATTGCAGCGTCAAAAAACCTAATTCCTGATCCCCATGCATTCAGACGCCTTCGACCGGTACCATCACCAACACAGCGCTCTCCATCATCTGGATCCGCGCATCAAAGTTTTGGTGTCAATCGCCTTTATCCTTTCAAACGCCCTGCTCCCTGATGGAGCGTGGATGGCTTTCGCTTTGTCATGGCTCTTCCTGCTTCTTGCCAATGCACTTTCTGACCTGGGACTTGGCTTTACCTTCAGACGATCATTGATCGCCCTGCCATTTGCGCTGGTGGCGGTAACCGTTCTATTTTCCATTCCTGGGAACCCGATCTTTCAATTTCATTTGATGTGGGACTTCACGATCACAGATGCCGGCCTGCTGCGCTTCGTCAGTATTGTCATCCGCTCATGGCTGTCAGTGCAGATGGCGGTCCTGCTTGTCGCGGCAACGCGTTTCCCCGACCTGATCCATGCGTTTGAGCATTTGCGGGTGCCTGTCATTCTAACAACGATCATTGCCTTCCTCTATCGCTACCTGTTCATATTAACAGATGAAGTCATGCGCCTCCTCAGAGCAAGGCAGTCCCGTTCAGCAAGCGCACCTACGACCCTTCAACAAACCCAGGGAGGCACCTCCCTCAAAGGTGGTCAAAAGTCGGGCGGAAGCGTGTTGTGGCGCGCACGCGTGGCAGGCAATATGGCTGGCCAGCTCTTCCTGCGAAGTTACGAACGCAGTGATCGCATTTATAACGCGATGCTGGCACGTGGCTACACGGGTCAGTTGCGGACGCTTAATCCGCATGAACTTCATGGGCGCGATTGGGCTTATGCAATCATCGCTTCTCTATTTATTCTTGTCATTCAATTTGTGGGACGGTTCTAATGCCAATTATTCACGCTTCCAAAAAATTTACATATCCTGATTGTGACGGTGATGTGTTGCAAGTTCGCGACCTGCATTATTCGTATCCCGACGGACATGCCGCACTCAATGGCGTTTCACTAAAGCTGTGCGATGGCGATAAAGTTGCGTTGGTTGGGCCAAATGGGGCGGGCAAATCCACATTGATGCTGCACCTGAACGGGATCCTGGGCGGACAGGGCGAAGTTGAAATTGGAGGCAGCCTCCTCACTCATGACAATTTGCCTGCCATACGGGCAATGGTCGGGCTTGTGTTTCAGAACCCGGATGACCAACTTTTTTCGCCCACGGTATTCGAGGACGTGGCATTTGGTCCGCTCCACATGGGTCTGCCCGAAGATGAGGTACGCGCCCGCGTGGATGCCGCACTTGAAGCCGTGCGTATGTCATCCTATAAAGACCGGCTCTCCCACCATCTAAGTGTCGGCGAAAAAAAACGGATTGCCATCGCGACAGTTCTATCCATGCAGCCAAATATTTTGGTGCTGGATGAACCATCCGCCGGCCTTGACCCTCGTGCCCGCAGGACATTGATCAATTTACTGCGCGAACTGCCGATCACAATGCTGGTCTCCACCCATGACATGAGACTCGTGCAGGAACTCTTCCCCCGCACCATTATCATGGATGAAGGCCGCGTAGTGGCAGATGGATTAACAAGTGAGATTCTGGAAAATGAAGAACTGTTAAATGCACATGGGCTGGAAAAGATCTGAAAATATACTTCCCCAAGTGCCCGCCGATCCTAAAATGACAGTGATCCCCCATAGCCTGCGGTGATTCTTGAGGCAACCCGGTTCCGCCTGCGCTTTGTAACAGATGACAACGATAACAATCTTGCAGACTACATGAACTTCATCAGCGGGAACGAAATCACGGCATCCAACCGTCCGAAGTTGATCATTCAATACTACGTACCGTAAAATCCTGCTTTAATTAATTTATGCCTCTGCTAAAATATTGCAGAGGCAATTTTCTTTTAAGACACTATTAAATTAGTGGTTCTCCTACTTTAATTTCTCCTTCTCCTTCTCCTTCTCCTTCTCCTTCTCCTTCTCCTTCTTCCCAGATGTTTTGCGTGAGCCCCTCCTTTTTAGAAGATATGAGTCCATTCTGTAATGGACCAGACAGTTTGATCTGGGAGATCCCAGGTGAGGCTATTCCTGCAACTGAAAGCGCTGAACCAGGTTATGCAAGTTGGAAGACATCTTTGACAGTTCATCAGCTGAAGCAGTTACTTCCTCCACCTGGGCTGACATTTCCTCGGCACTGGCGCTGACTTCTTCAACCGCCGCGCTATTCTCTTCACTTACACTGGCTACATTTTCAATGGACTGCATAACCCCGGCTGAGGCTTGAGTGAGTTTATTAGCCGCATGGCCATTCTCCTTAACGATTTGGGAAACACCCTGAATTGCCTCGTCCAATTCCTTTGCCACGCTCTGAATATCCTGGGCGGTCGCCGTGGATATATCAACTGCCTCTGCGACTGATTTTTGAATTCCCTTAATCAAGGTGCCGATTTCCTTGGTTGCCGCACTGGAGCGTTCAGCCAGCTTACGGACTTCATCCGCCACCACCGAAAACCCCTTACCATGCTCTCCTGCCCGCGCTGCTTCAATGGCTGCATTTAATGCCAGCAAATTGGTTTGGCTGGAAATATCTTCGATCGTCTCAATGATCAAGCCGATCTGAGCCGAACGCTGGCCCATATCCTGGACTTTTTGAGCTGAAAGACCCACTCGTGAATTAATCCCACCATCCCTGGAAATTATCTTGGATACATTCCCTGCCTGGTCGACTGCGTTTGATTGGTCCTTAACTCCCTTTTCAACCCCGCCGATTGTATGAGTTACCCCGTCCAACAAAGTGACCACCTTTGTGATTGCATCGCTCTGTTCCGCAGTTCCCTTGGCTACCTGTTGGGTCGTGATTACAATTTGGGCAGTAGCCTGACTTGCCTGCAATGCTGCGCTGGCGAGCTGACCGGATGCAACATTAACACGATTGGCGTTCAATGTCACCTGGATCAGGGTCTCATTGAGCATGCGGCGGGCTTTCTCCAAATTATCCAGGACAATCACAAAATTCTCACGTACTTCCCGTGTATATTGGTCAGCTTCAGGCAGGTCAGTTTGATCAAAGTTTAATATCCCCTGGGAAAGCAGCTGCAAATATTGGCTGACCTGTCCCACTGCGGCAGTCTGGTATTTCGAGACGGCTATATATTTGCTAATATCCTGAACTACTTCAATATGTCCCACCCGCTCACCTTTGATATTTAGCAAATAAGAGACATCCACCTGAAAATCCATATTCTGCTGGTTAAAGAAGGTTTGGGTGAAATTTTTCCGTATCCGGGCAATTCCACAGTTCTCAGTCCGGCAAATATTGGCATTCCAATTTTCACATTGATGTCCAATTATGTCAGCGCGTTTCACTTTTAATAATTGTTCCACCGGCTTATTGATGAAAGTCCAGTTCATATTCATATCAGTGACCGACAATGGGAATGGGATGGCGTCCAATATGCCGGTGTACCAGAAGATCTTCTCCTCATAATCATCCAGCACTGATTTAAGCTTGAGGGCAGTCTGCCCCAGGTCATCGGTTCGTTGTGCAACCGATTCCATATTAAACTTTTGACCTGCTGAAAATTCATGAATACCTGATATGAGAGTCACCATTGGACGGATAACTGAATAATAAAAGAAGATTCCCACAAGCAGGGCTACGAGACTGGCAAAAATCCAGGCAAATTCTGCAGATATCCAATTCAACACGCTAAATCCGCCCGCCAGAACCAGTGCGCAAATCACTCCCCCAAAAGCCATCATTGTTTTCACACGAATAGTTAAATTACTCATACATTGAGACTCCTTGGAAAATTAATCGCCTAATTAAAGTGGGGTGAAAATCCGATTCAGTAACTCAATGATATTTTAATGAACTATCTTCTGCCAGTGAATAAAGGCAGCCTTAAATCGTTGTTAATTCTGGATAAAAGTGAACGGTTGGGTTTGACGATTTCCCCCCTAAAACAATTGTACAAAATTAAAATCAAATATCCCTTTGCTAAGAAAGTCTTTTGCCCATTTTAAGATTGAAAATCATTTTCCCTGCTCTTAATGGATCCATACCTTAGGTGGTGATACGAGAAGCGTTCAGGTTTTATACCGCTCGGTTTGCCACAGAGAGAAAATAATTTTTTACAGGTCTTTCCAAAAAATATCAGTGCGCTCCGCGGCTTATTAAACCTGTCCTCCCACTCACTCCTCCTCGGGAATTTCGTGGCAGGTGCTGCCTGGGGCGTTCAATATTTCAATATACCCATCTCCCCTACTTCAATTTCTCCTTCTTCCCAAAATCACGATACAGGCTTAAGGGAGCCAGCATCTGTCTGGCTTTGGCAGCATCCTCCCCGGTGATCCACTCTCGCAGGTACACAGCCAGACCAGGTCCCAGCATGTAACCCTGTCCGCACATCCCAACCGCGTTGAGATAACCTTCCAACCCATTCACCTCCCCCACGATCGGAGCGCCGTCCGGCGTCATCGGGTATGACCCGCGCCAGGTGCGCCGCACTTTAATGTTTTGCAGCCGGGGCATGATCTCGAGCATTCGTTTCGCCACCTGCGGTAAAAAGACAGATGTCTCGCGGTGATCCATGCCAAAAATCTGCGGGTTGGGTGTAATGCAGAATATGATCTGACCGGTATGATGTTGATAGAAATAGTAATTGGATGAATCATCCGTCGGACGGATATCCACCACCATCGGCTTGAGGAAAGCCGCCACCGGTTCCGTGATGCCGCCCTCATGCGAATCAGGGTTGACGGGAACATCCACGCCGGCCAGTTTTGCAACTTCGCGTCCCCAGGGTCCCGCCGCATTGACAACCATTCCCGCTTTATAGATATCCTTGTCGGTGCTCACGCCAGTAACCCGCCCATCTTCGCGCAGGATGCCGCTTACCCCTTCCTTGTAGTGAAATGCAGCGCCGCATAGTTTTGCCTGTTTTTCAAAAGCCAGCGCAGACAACATTGGGGAAGCGCTGCCGTCACCGGGCGAAAAGGTACCGCCGATCAACCCTTCGGCATTCAGCGCAGGGACGATCTCCAAAAATTCATTTTTATCGTACCATTCAATATCCAGACCGTATTGTTTTTGGATCACAAGCAGGTCTTTGAGGATCTTCTCCTCCTGCGGGCGGTATGCCACAAATGAATAACCACCCTGCTGCCAGCCGATGTCATCACCAAAGCGTTCATGCCAGGTGGAGAAAATTTCAAGGCTTTTCAAACTGATACCGATCTTCGCCGGGTCTGAATGGGTGGCGCGAATGCCTCCAATGGCTTCCTTGTTGGACCCCTGCCCCACACTGGCAAACTGTTCCAGCACCAACACCTTTAGACCCGCATCCGCCAACTGCCACGCGAGGGGTGTTCCCACACTTCCCGCGCCAATGATAATGGTATCGTATGTGTTTTTATCCATGCTATTTCTCCAGCCCGGCCAGAACTCCCAACGGCACTTCCACAAATACCGGGCGGGCAACATTCTCGGTGATGTCGGCCATGGGCACTCCCAGCTCACGAAAAGCGCGTTTGATCAAACTGCTGCATGTCTTTCCGCCACAGGCACCCATGCCGGCCCGGGTGATGGCTTTGATCTCGTTCATATCGTGCACACCGGACTGGATGATGGCTTTGATCTCGGCCAGGCTCACCCGCTCACAGCGACAAACGATCAAGTCATCGGTCAACCGCTCCACATATTGCTCCAGCGGCGCACTGACTTCCTTGTTCTGGATCTCGATCCCTGCAATTTGATTCGCAATTTCACGCGGAACACGTACTTTGACAAGCACGGTTCGGTCGGTGGTCTTTGCAATGCGGGTGCGAACCACCTCCACGCTGCCCAAGGCAGTGCCAACCGTATTCAAAACCGTCACATGGTCGCCGACATGGATCGAACCTTTTTCAAATTCGTACGGGATCGTCACCAGGGCGGTCTCGGATGTTTCCTTACGGATGTCCACCAGTGTTATCGCCAATCCCGGGCAGATGGTGACGCACTTCTCACAGGCAATACATTCCTTGCCGATCTGTCTGGCAATATAGTCAGGGACTTTGCGAATGTCAGTATCGTCAATTACGATCGCGCCCTGCGAACAAACAGACGTGCATGGATTGCATGGAATTTCCTGGCTGCAATGCAGAACAGGGTACACCGCTTCGTCGTCATCGGGGATGGTTTCGTGAGTGATCTCGCCGGGACGTGATTTGAGAATATCCGAAGTGCGGAACCAATCTTGTGGTATCTCTGACACCTCACACCCCAAGGCACGGGCGATCTCCAATCCACGGATCTTGCCGGAGAACATGGCGGCAGAGGCTTCGGCAACTTCGTCAGCGTCACCCGCGGCAAATGCAGATAGCCCAAATTCCTGCGCCTTCTTGTAGAACTCATCCACCGGGTCGAGACCAACCGCCACCAGCAGGGTATCGCAGTTAAAAGTCTGTTCGGTGCCGGGGATCGGTTTCCAATCCTTGTCGATCGCGGCGATCGTTACGGACTCCACCGAGTCGGTCCCATTGGCGCTCAAGACAGTATGCGAGGTATAGATCGGCACGCCCATGCGCACCAATTTATCCTTGTGAACTTTATAGCCGCCACACTCGGGCAGGGCCTCGACCAGACCAGCCACTTCGATCCCGGCTTGCAGGGCATGGTATCCGGCGATCAGTCCCACATTGCCGCCGCCGATAATGAACAAACGCTCGGAACAGCGTACCAGGTCACGATTGACCAATGTCTGGAACGCGCCTGCTCCGTACACACCGGGCAGGGTGTTGCCCTTAAAGGTCAGGGATTTCTCGCGCGCGCCTGTGGCAACCAAAATGGTTTTTGGTTCGATCAACACATACTCATGCCCGTCACGCACGACACCCACCTTTTTATCGCTGAACACCGCAATAGCTGTGCTATTAAGCCAGGTGGACACGGCTGGAATTTTCGCCACATCATCAGCAAGTTTGGTGGCAATATCAATTCCACGTGTACCGGCGTAACAGGCATTGATCGAGCCAAAGAAGCGGTGGGTTTGTAAAACCAGTTTTCCACCCAGACGATGCTTGTCATCCAATACCAGGGTCTGGATTCCGCGTTGACCAAGTTCTATCGCTGCTGAAAGCCCGGCGGGACCGCCGCCTATGATCAGGCAGTCCACCTGCAAGGTCTCAGTTGCCTTGAATTCTTTAACAGGCGGGACATCAGGCAGTCTCGGTAGATTGATGACCGGCTCGACAGCCATGCCAGGCTGAACCAGCGCCATGCAGGATTTTAACGGCAAGCCATTGGCAATCACCGTACATTGGGCGCACTGACCATTGGCGCAAAATATTCCCTGCGGTGAGCCGTCTTTGGGATGATAACCAAAAATGCGAATGCCGTTCGCAAACAAGGCACTCGCAATGGTTTCGCCAGCCTGCGCTTGAAATTGCAGACCTTTCCATGTAAATTCGATTGTATCCCGGGCCGGGATCGGCAGGATGGGATGGTTATTGATCCGATAGTTTTTTATCATAAAACTTCCTTGGATTCAATGGATGGTGGAGGCGGAGATTTTTCCTCCATTAGCTCAAGCATAGCAACATCTCGCTTGACAGGATAGTGACGATTATCACAATTTAGACTGTGCGTACTCATGGATAAACTGACATGTTTCATATGGACAACCAGGGCATTTTGCGGGGGCACGAACAGGTTCCCTGCATATTACTCCTCCGGCATTTTTTTTCGACGGTTAGAGGTACATTTTTCCTGACACAGCCTTACTTCTCACAGGGACATTTCCCGTGATCCAACACGGATGACAGCAGCCGGGGTTAACTGTTGATATAATCTCGCAAATTTACTCGTGGAGGGTAACACCATGACCCAGGTTTACGACTACGTCATCATCGGAAGCGGTTTTGGGGGGAGTGTTTCGGCAATGCGATTAACCGAAAAAGGTTATTCAGTTCTGGTGCTTGAAAAAGGGAAGAGATTTAATGATGGTGACTTCGCCAGATCCAACTGGCAATATTGGAAATATGTCTGGCTGCCCGCCCTTCGCGCGCACGGAATTTTGCAGATCAGCATCCTTAAAGGGGTAATGGTTTTACACGGTGCAGGTGTGGGCGGGGGAAGCCTGGGTTACGCCAATGTGCTTGAGATCCCCACGGATGAAACCTTCGCGACCCCCGCCTGGAATCAAAATGTAAAGTGGGGTGAGGTCCTCAGGGAGCATTATGCCACCGCCAGGAAAATGCTTGGGGCGGCCCGCAACCCCAAACTATGGAAAGCGGATGACATCCTCAGGCAAATGGCTGAGGAGCGGGGCATGGGTCACACCTTCCGCGCGACAGATGTGGGCATATATTTTGGCGAACCGGGCGTAAAAGCTGCCGATCCATTTTTTGACGGGAAAGGTCCGGAGCGGATGGGATGCCAGCAATGCGGCGGCTGCATGGTGGGATGCCGGTACAATGCCAAGAATACACTCCCCAAAAATTATTTATATTTCGCGGAAAAGAATGGTGCAGAGATAAAAGCGGAAGTGGAGGTGACTGACGTTAGACCGTTGACCGGCGACAACGCCCGCTACGAGATCGCGTATCAGGATTCAACCCGTCTTTTCAAAAGCAGGCATACTGTCCTCGCCAGGAATATCATCTTCTCGGCGGGAGTGATGGGCACCATGAAATTGTTATTGAACCTGCGTGATGTAAAAGGCTCCCTGCCCAAACTATCCACAAGACTCGGGCACATGGTCAGGACCAACTCCGAAGCCCTGTTGGGAAGCGTGGCACGCAAATCAGATATCAATTATTCTGAAGGCGTGGCCATCTCTTCCATCTACAACCATGATGCGATCACGCGCATCGAGCCTGTGCGCTATCCTGACGGGTCATCACTCATGCGCTTCCTAACCGCGCCGCTGATCGATACCAACGTCAGCATCCCGATGCGCCTCATAAAATTTTTCTGGTGGATACTCACCCATCCGGTTGATTTTTTGAAGGCATTAATTTTGCCGGGCTGGGCTCATAATGTCACCATTCTGCTCGTGATGCAGCACGCAGACAACCGGATGCGTTTCCGCATTGGACGAAGTTTCTTCACATTATTCCGCACCGGCATGGTTGCAGACGAGGAACCCGGCTACGAGATCGGCGCCCAGGTGCAGGGTTCGCATGAGTTAACACGCGATTTTTCAGCCCGGATGAATGGAATTCCGCTCGGCTCGATTGGTGAAAACCTGTTGAATTTACCCACGACTGCGCACATCCTCGGCGGCGCTCCCATGGGAAGCAATGCGGAAGAAGGCGTTATTGATGAGAACTTCGCCCTGCATCACTACGAAGGTTTATATGTGATCGACGGCTCGATCATGCCGGCCAACCCGGGCGTGAACCCCTCCCTGACGATCACTGCGCTGGCAGAGTACGCCATGAGCAAGGTTGAAAATAACAAGCAGGCAGTATTCAGGGCATAGGGTTCAGTCACCCGCCGGGTTTATTTACGCGCCAGATTGACCACTTGAAGGCCATCGGCTGAGGTGATCGTCAACACATTGCCGTTCAGCTGAATTGGTAATTTCACACGGTCCGCAAAAATGCCAAAAATCGCCTCTTCCTGCGCTGAAGTCTCCTCGCAGTACATCATGGTGGATGCGACGGATTTGAAGGTGATCGTATCGCCGCTGGTTTCATAATCACCGCCAAAAGAGTTACATCCAAAATTTCCTCCCACCTGGCCATTTGATTCAAATTTTATGGAAGTATCACGATCGTGTATGGCAGGCGTGGGATCGGCTGCGTCTCCATAGGATACGAGCTTCCACTCGCCCGTGATATCTGTGCCTGAGGTCGAACACGCAGCGAGGACGAGCAGACCCAGTGCAATTAGCAATATTTTTTTCATCTTCTTCTCCATGGTTTTGGTTTCACCCTATTCTGACGCTGGTCAGCCAAATAAGTTCCATTCAGACAGGGTCTCTGGATTTTTATCTAGCACTTTTGTTCTACTAATGATACAATTTTTTCCTTTCAGGAGAGATCATCCATGTCTTCAAATTCCATTATTGTTGAAAACATAAGCAAAACCTATCAGGTGCCTGAACGCGAAGCCGGGCTCGGCGCGGCCGTCCGCAGTTTCTTTAAACGGAAATATAAAGATGTGAAAGCCGTCCAGCAGGTCACCTTTCGCATTGCACAGGGTGAAATTGTCGGCTTCCTCGGACCCAATGGCGCGGGTAAAACCACCACGCTTAAAATGCTTTCGGGACTGCTGCATCCCACCGGCGGAAAAGCCAGCGTGCTTGGATTTATCCCCTGGGAACTCAAACCCGATTACCTGCGTGCCATGACCCTCGTCATGGGACAGCGCAACCGCCTTTCATGGGATATCCCCGCCGCAGATTCATTCCTACTCAACCAGGCCATTTACAGAATCCCTGATGTTGAATACAGGAAAACCTACAAGGAATTGGATGAACTGCTCGAACTGGAGCCATTGATGAAAAAACCTGTGCGCAATCTCTCGCTGGGTGAACGCATGAAGTGTGAGATCGCCGCCGGGCTGCTGCATCGCCCAAAGGTTTTATTCCTCGATGAACCCACCATCGGGTTGGACATCACCGGTCAGGTGCGCATCCGCGAGTTTTTACGGGAATACAACAAACGCACCGGTGCAACGATCCTGCTTACCAGCCATTACATGGCGGATGTGACCGCGCTGTGTGAACGCATCATTATCATCCATCAAGGCCAGCTTAAATATGACGGGGGCATCACCGACCTCTCACGCAAGATCGCGCCCTTCAAGTTGATCGGGGTCATGCTCGCGGATGCCGCCTCGCACGACTTAAGCAAATACGGCACCCAGGTTCTAAACGAAGAGGATATGGATAAAAAATACATCCAGGTCAAGGCGGAGGAAGTCACGCGGATCACATCCAGGATGTTGGCTGACCTGCCCATCCATGACATCACCATTGCCGACCCGCCGATCGAGGATGTGATCGAGCAGGCCTTTAATCAATAGTCAATTCAGGCAAGGCAGGTCGTTAAATCGGACCATGGACCTGCCGCCTGAATAAAAAAAGGTGAAAATATGTTTCTGATCATCAAACGACTCTGGCAGGTAAACTGGGCGGAGCAATGGCAATACCGCGCCAACCTGCTGATGTATTTACTTTATTGGCTGGTTTCTCCCATCATCTACCTGGCCGTATGGACCAGCATTGCCAGCCAGAAAGGGGATGTGAACGGATTCACCGCCAACGACTTCACCACCTATTACATGGTGCTGTTGATCTGCGACCAGGTCACCAGCAATATCGTCATTCATACTTTTGGGTACAAGATCCAGGACGGCACTCTTTCAGCTGAACTGATCCGCCCAATCCACCCCATGCTGATGAATGGCCTGGTCAACAACATTGCATTCAAAGCCCTTTCCATCCTGGGATTAACTCCCATCTGGATCATTTTATACTTTCTATTCAAACCCGATTTCAGCGGCGTATCCATCACCGGCATCCTGCTTGCCATGCCCGCCATGGGGATGGCATTCTTCATGGGCTTTCTGCTTTCGGCCGCCATCACCGCCCTTGCCTTCTGGACGACCCGCATCTATTCCGTTCATGAATTTTATTATGCATTGATCCTGCTTTTCTCGGGTCAATTTGTGCCGCTGACCCTCATGCCGCAGATCATTCAGGATATCGCCCAATACCTGCCATTTCAACTTCTCATTTACTACCCCATTCAACTGATCCTGGGAAAACTTTCCACGGAACAGATCATTCAGGGCTATGTGATGTCGTTCCTCTGGCTTGGCATTTCCATGCTCCTGTTCAATTGGGTCTGGCGCAATGGTGTAAAACGCTACTCGGCAGTGGGAGCTTGAACCCATGCAAACCTTAAAACTGCTTTCTTCATTCCTCAAAGTGAATATCCAGATGTCTCTCGCATATCGCGCTGATACCGTGGTGAATATCCTGCTCAATCTGATGTGGCTGGGCTGGGAATTGCTCAGCCTTAACATCATCTTCAGCAACACCACCACCATCGGCGGCTGGGGATTTGCGGAATTGATCGCCCTGTTGGGGGTCTTCCGTCTCGTCAACACCTTGATGATCGCGCTCATTTGGCCCAACACCGAAAAATTCAATCAAAGCATCCGGGACGGCTCCATGGATTACACCATTCTTCAACCCGTCAACAGCCTGTTCCTGGTCACCTTCTCGCGCATCACTGTCTGGCGCATCTGGGATCTGGTCCTGGCGGTCATCCTGATCATCGTCGGCATCCAGATGACCGGGGACATCACCACCGCCTTCAACATCCTGACCTTTATCCTGCTGGCCATTTCAGGTACGCTCATCATTTACAGCCTGTGGATCGTGTTGATCGCGCTCACCTTCTGGTTCACCAAGTTTGACAACAACGTCACCATCCTGCAGGCCCTGCTCGAGGCCGGACGCTACCCCGCCACGGTCTACCCTGTCTGGTTAAGGGTGATCGTCACCTTCGTCATACCCATTGCTGTGGCCACAACGATTCCCCTGCAGGCCTTACGCGGTGAACTGGCTCCAAACCAGATCCTTTTATTTATCATGGTCAGTATCGTCAGTTTTTTGATTGCGTCGAAAGTATGGAAACTGGGACTCAAACGCTACAGCGGAGCCAGCAGCTAGAACATAAAAGCCAGAGACTTTCGCCTCTGGCTTTTATTATTCATCCTTACTCCTTCGTCCTTTCCCCCACATAGACCGTCACTGCTTCGCGCATGAATCCGGCAAGCCGCGGGTGCATGTCATCAAAGTTGGCTTTGAACTTCGGATCGTCGTTATACATGCCCGCCAGCCCAAGCAGTTGGTCGAGGTTCGGCGTCCAGAAGTGATCCATGTGGCTGCGCCAGCGTTCGACAATTGCCTGAACCTCGCTGCTGGCTGCGCCTTTTGGCATGGCGGCGATCAGGTCCAGATAGATCTGGCTGCCTTCCGCCAGGATGGCTTCCTTTTTTGCAGCGGGGTATGCCTTCCATTTCCGGTTGGATTCCCGCACCGTCGCGGGGTCGTACTTCTGCCCGGCTTCCTGTGCAAGTTTTTCCTGCTCTTCTTCACTAAAGCCCTTGAACAAACCTTTTTGGCTCATCAGTTTTTCTCCTTTGATGTGTTGAATGGTGTTATCCACTGTCACAAGCAGTTGATCCAATCGCTCGGCCTGTTTTTGCAGCGCCTCCCTGTGATCTTGCAATGCGCCCAACAGGTCGAAATCACGGCGTCCCATGATCCTCCTGATCTCATCCAGCGGAAAGTCCAGCTCGCGATAGAACAAAATTTGCTGTAACTTTAACAGCGCCTCCTCCCCATAGTAGCGATAGCCATTCTCGCCGATCCGGGATGGCTTGAGGAGACCAATTTCGTCATAGTGATGCAGGGTGCGCGGGGTGACACCCGCCATTTGGGAGAGTTGCTTTACAGTGAACATGGCGCTACTATAAACCCTTACGTAACGTTAATGTCAAGGGTTTTCTGGTATCAGAAGGCACTCATTTTTCCCGACTGCGTTTGCCCCACACCAGACATTGGGCGCAAGTTGCGAGTCGATATGGTGGTCTGCACAGGTGCCTGTGGTTTATAATCCCCGCCATGGATATCATCTATAAAGACGAACACATACTGGTCATCAACAAGCCCGCCGGGCTTTCAGTTCTCCCTGAAGGTTGGGAACCTGACGCGCCGTACCTGGTTAAAATGCTCGAAGAAGAATACAAAGACCCTGCCACCGGCTCAGGGCGGGTCTGGGTCGTCCACCGCCTCGATAAACATACCAGCGGCGTACTGGTCTTCGCCTTGAACGCCGAAGCCCACCGTTCCCTCAATATTCAATTTGAAAAACATGAAGTTGAAAAAGTATATCGCGCCATCACGGTCGGTCCCCCGCCGTGGAAGGAAAGGATCACCAAGTTCCCGCTGCGGGTGAACGTGGGGCATAAACATAGGACAATGGTCGACAACAAAAACGGGGTGCGCTCTGAAACAAAATTCAAGGTGCTGAACTGGGTTCAAATTTCCCCCGAACTGGCGGAAGGCGCGGCACTGGTGGAAGCGCGCCCCATGACAGGCCGCACGCACCAGATCAGGGTCCACGCCTATGCATTGGGCTATCCACTGTTGGGAGACACCCTGTACAGCGCGCCTGAAACAGACATCATTGCCCGCCCTGCCCTGCACGCGCACTCTTTAACTTTCAACCATCCGGCATCGAACGAACGGGTCTCTTTTACCGCTCCGTACCCCGCTGATTTTAAAAAAGCGTTGGAGCGTTTAAAGTTAAACGTTCAACATTAAACGCTCCAACCAACTGCGCATTTCGGTTTACGAGATCTTCCTGGCTTCCATGTAGAAGCGTTTTTCACGCGCCTCGCCCATCGAGAAGGTTTTTCTCGGGAGCGCGCCGTCCAGGATGACGGTCTTGAACAGTTCAGATTTATGCATGCCCGCCAGGTAAATACCCGCGTTGCCGGCCTGCAAAGCCAGGCGCTCCACCACATCCGCCCCGTGGACATAATCAATTTTTTCGGCGCCGCCTTCCTTCAGGAATGTATCAAGGAAGGCTTGAATGGTGCCGACTGCCAGGTTGGATGAGGCATGGGTGATCTCGATCACGCCAAAGCTCTTCCCGCCCCCCACCAGACCGATGGCCTGCTTCCCGCCCCCTGCCAGGGCGGCATCCACGCGCCGGGTCATTTCAGCACCGTTTGGAACTTCCGTGTAACTGAAATTTTCTCCAAAGGTCTTCTTCAACTCGGCAAACAGATCCTTCTTCAAGCCGAACAGCACACGGTGGATCGGCTCAAACTCCAGCCCTTCATCGTGGACATTTTCGATCTCGACCAGCGCATAGCGGGAGGGATGATCCATGCCGACCTGCCCCTTCACCTTTTCCCAAATGGCTTTGGCGGTTGCCAGTGAGTGATTCCCGTCACCCATCGCAAACAGCAGAACGGGCTGGCCGGCGCCGATCCCATATTTCGCTGCGAAGGTTTCGGGTTTGGCAAGGCCGCGCAGGGCTTCCACAACCTGATCTTCAAATTTCGCGCTGACCGCGTAACCCGTCAGGTGACCGCTGTCGAACATCAGATCAAAATCATATAACTTTTCGAGCGTGTTTTTGGCCGCGCCCAAGGGTTCGATCACCGTGCCTTGCGGGTCGTCGATCAGCACCAGGATGTGAGGTAATTCCATCGCCGCGCCCTGGCGGATCTTGATGCGCGGCGGAAGGCGGTCCACAATGGTTCCCTCGGTGGCGCGGATCAGGCTGGATGAGCCTTTGTTGTAGTCATAGCGTTCCAGATCAAGGCACACGATCACACCCTTGCGGGTCTTCCCGGCCACGGTGCGCTCGACATAGATCAAGCCCTCACGCGGCTGGAGAATGCCATCATCCATGTACTTGCGCATGGCGGCTTGAATGCTTTGGATGCGTTCCTCTTCGCCCGGTTTTTCAAGATGCACTTCGGGGAAGGTCAAATTCAGAGTGGACGGCGCATTACCAACGAGCTGCTCCACTTCCTGCCAGTACTCAGGCTCGGACGTGAATTGATCACAGGCGATCACCGCCCATTTACCCAGATCGGTGCCTGGTTTGGGTAAATACACTTCCGGAATTTGAATACCGATGTCAGAAATTATTTTCATACTTTATCCTCCAGGTCCTTCGTCCAGGGCGGAGCCGCATACGGTTGTGCTTATGCGGCCTGAGCGCAAGGCTGGCAGATCCTGGGGATCAGGCTGACACGCCTTGCGATTATTGGACGGCAGGCCCGTCCTCAATCCGCTCAACGGGACAAATTATTTTCCGTTCTTTGCGAACGCGATCAATTTATCGGCAACTTCCGCGCCCACCCGTCCCTGCGCTTCCTTTGTGGCGGCGCCGATGTGCGGAGAGCCGATGACGTTATCCAGCTTGAGCAGTTTCCAATCGGTCGGCGGTTCTTCGGCAAAGACATCCAATGCCGCGCCCGCAACGGTGCCGTTGGTCAATGCTTCATACAACGCATTCTCTTCCATGATGCCCCCGCGCGCGCAATTAACGATCCGCACACCCTTCTTCATCCTGCCAAATTGCTCCGCCCCGATCATATTCGCGGATTCTTTTGTCTTGGGCAGGTGCAGACTGATGTAGTCAGCCTGGGCCAGCAATTCATCAAGGGTCACCAGCTTGATCCCGGCAATTTCCTTCACGTAGGGGTCATAGGCAACCACGGTCATCCCCATTACGCTGGCGCGTTTGGCAACTTCCCTGCCAATGTTGCCCACGCCGATCAGGCCGAGGGTCTTGCCGCCGATCTCGTCGCCATTGAAGATCTTCTTCTCCCATTTTTCAGCTTTAACCGAGGCGGTCGCCTGATAGAGGGAACGCGCCATCATCAGCATATAGCCGAGCGCCAGCTCAGCCACCGAAGCGGAATTGGCCAGCGGGGTGTTCATGACCGCGATCCCCTTCGACTTGGCATACTCATGGTCGATCGTATCGAGTCCCGCGCCGCCGCGCACGATCACTTTCAGGTTGGGGCAGACGTCGATCAGTGCCTGGCGCACTTTGGTGCGGGAGCGGACGACCATGCCGTCGTAGGCTGGCAGAACACTGGGCAGTTCCTCGGGGGTAATGTCATCGCGCACATCCACAGTCAGGCCTGCGGCACGCATCTGTTCGATATATTCCTTCTCGGTCTTGTCGCAAATCAAAATTTTCATGGGGATTCCTCCAGGGAAAGGGTTCGGAAATTTTGGATTAAGAATTTAAATCATTCTAACCACCGGCATATTCTTTGTCAACGACATGAGTCAGGTGGAAATCATGTCAATCGTTCTTGTAAATTTGTCTGACAAAAAGATATAATGAAAAGAAATAACATCAAAGCAGAATTAACCTTAAGTCCAGACAAACCTTCCACTTTTCTAAACAGGAGAATCCAAATGTCCGATCTCAAACGTGCATACAATTTCAACCCCGGTCCCGGCGCCCTGCCCCTCGAGGTCTTACAGCAAGCCCAGGCAGAATTGCTCGACTTCAAAGGAACGGGCATGTCTGTGATGGAAATCAGCCACCGCTCAAAGGAATTTGAAGCCGTGATCCAAACCGCCGAAGCGGACCTGCGCGACCTGCTTGGCATTCCATCCAATTACAGGGTGATGTTCCTGCAAGGCGGAGCGACCCTGCATTTCGCAATGGTCGCCATGAACCTGCGCCCCGCCGGCGCATCCGCCGATTATATTGTCAACGGCGCATGGAGCAAAATTGCATTGAAGGAAGCCAAAAAACTTGGCACTGCCCGCGCCGCCGCCAACACCGAAGCGGACGGGTTCAACAGTGTCCCGGCCAGCCTGGACCTCGACCCCAAAGCCGCGTACCTGCACTTCACAGCCAACGAGACCATCCACGGCCTTGAATTTTTCACTGAGCCGACCCCTCCCGCCGGCGTGCCGCTCGTCTGTGATACATCCTCCAACTTCATCAGCCGCCCGATCGACATTTCGAAATACGCCTTCCTGTATGCCGGCGCGCAGAAGAACGCCGGACCTTCCGGCGTGACCGTGATCATCGCCCGCGACGACATGCTGGAGCGCACCCCTGAAAACCTGCCGGTCATGCTCGATTATAAAACCCTCGCTGCCAGCGGCTCCCTGCACAATACACCCCCCAGTTTCGCCATCTATATGGTGGGTCTGGTCTTCCAGTGGGCAAAGAAACAGGGCGGACTCGCCGCCATTGAAAAGACCAACCGCATCAAGGCGGGCATGGTGTACGACACCATTGACCAGAGCGGCGGTTTCTATCGCGGACACGCAAAGCCCGATGCCCGCTCGCTGATGAACATCCCCTTCCGCCTGCCCAGCGAAGAATTGGAAGACACATTCGCCAAGGAAGCCAAAAAGAATAACCTGATCGGTCTCAAGGGGCATCGCTCCGTCGGCGGAATGCGCGCTTCTGTTTACAACGCCGTGACCATCGAAGGCGCAACAGCCCTGGTTGATTTCATGAAGGAATTTCAGAAGAAGAACGGGTAAAGTTCAGGCATCAGGAAAACCCACCTCATAACCAAAAGACCTCCGGGCTCCTTTGAAGGACCTGGAGGTCTTAATTTTATTCTTTACTGCCAGTCCGCAGCTGATCATTCAATACTACGTGCCGCAGCATGTATATGATTTGTCGTTTCGACCGCAGGGAGAAACCTTGCCCAACTGCAATAAAGATTTCACATGGTTTGTCGTTTCGACCAAAGGGAGAAACCTTGCTTGACGGTGGTGAAGGTTTCTCCTCGAAGGGCACTCGTCGAACACCGGCTGATTGTCGTTTCGACCAAAGGGAGAAACCTTGCTCTGCGCCGTCAAGAAAATCAATTCATCCTCAGGATTTTTCCTGTCAGCTGCCGGCACAGCCCCCTATGGGCAGTTCGTACAAGGTAAAGTTCAGGCGGGAAAAATACACAGGTGATTGACAACGGGCCGTTCTTTTCCTGGGATACTCTCATCGATCGGGACATTGACAATGCGGTCTTTGATCCACAAGGCAGTGGAACCGCCGCCGTCAAGGTTGATGGCGGTCTCTGCATCCAGTTCCTGCAAAATATTGGATGCCTCACGAAATGAAAGCCCGGCACTCTGCGGGGTTCTCCCGTCAGCGACCAGCAGGATCAACCTTGCCTGCCGCGAAAGACCGATCACTGTGCGCGGATCCTTGGTGACATTTGTGATCGCCTCGTTATACCTCCCGCTCTGGATCAAGAACCTGTCACCCGATACGGCGTTATACAGGTCTTCGGGTGCCCGCCAGGCAAAGGAGATCTGACTTTCCTGTGAAATATTGATCCATGGGCGATAGTCCAATTGGCTGCTCATATAAATATTTCCGTCCGACGCTGCAATGGAATTTGGGTAACGCTGCTGGATGCCCCACCCATCTCCATTTACGACGATCGGCACCCCCAGTTCACTTGCAACCTGGCTGACAGTTCGCAGATGGGTAAAGGGCGTAACATGGAACCGGCTCATGGATGGTTCCATGACCAGAATGTGACAATTCGCATTAAATCGTCTCACCCTTTGATATGTGATCCCATTAAAGATCTCCACCGGGTCCTCGAAGACCGGGTGTTCATCGTCATCATTATCCGGTGCTATTGCAGTGACAAAATCCAAATAATCCTCACTGCACCACTCCTCTCCATAGGAGCGTAGTTTAGCCCAGCCATCCTTGACTTCCGTAAGCTGCACCACCGCATTTTGTTTCAGGCTGTACAGCTTTGGATGCGAGAGACCCGGTCCCGAGCGGACATTCAAGGATGGGGTTGCCGTAACAACCGCTTCATATTGCACCTCCGGCAATGGTTTGGGAGCCGGAACAGCGTCGAGTTCCTCAAGAAATTGCTCATTAAAAAGGTTAACATCCACCGCTGAATATTTCGTCCGCTCGCCATCTTCATACAGACCCGGAAGGTAAAGCTCATCGCCCGTAAATTGGTGGCCGATTACCTGGATCGGGCTTATTCCAGGAGGTAGATTTGGGGGAAAATTAACAGTCGGCAGGATGCGTTCTTGCAGGTCAGCCCAGGTCAATGTTTGTTTGCCGTAATCAAGGTGATGCGCCAGCCACCAGCGATAAGTGGACATCCACTCGGCAGCCTGGGGGGCATACTGCCTGACAAAGGACGCCTTTGTGTAACCAAATATTCTCCACTCAGAAGCCTCAAGTCCTTCAAAAACCTGTTTGGCATGGTTTGACAGCTTATCCCCGGCAAAACGACTGACCAGATTCCAGGTAAGTTGTCCCTTGATCGCCAGAATCCATTCATCCCATCTCGACCAGTATTGCTCAAAAACTGAAAATATCCCCAGCACAGGCAGTCCGCTGGTCCGAATGATGTTCAGGGTGTTATAAACTTGCCGTTCCGGGTCCTGGATCGGGTCAACCCAGTGATATGCCGCGATCGGCATTCCGGAATTTGCAAATGTTTCCGCATTACGGGTGAATAGATGGTCGACCTTCAAGATCGCCATTTGCACCCCGGCAGCATGCAGCGGCAATGGATCCACCCCCCCGGTATAGCCGGCAAGATCAACAACCAATTTATTTAACATTGGATCCTCCTGAATTAACATGGAATGAGGCAACATTAAGCCATGGGCTGCATGCCAATTCGTAAATTATCATAACAGCCGGCGGTTGCACTCACCATGTATAAAAACACCCCATGGGCTGGTCAAAATCATGCATAATTTCCCGCAGGGTCAGGCATTGGGGATCCGACAAAATAAAAGACTTCCAGTCCCCTGGGGGGAACCTGGAAGTCTTTTTGTTGGACTTTATTGGGTTTTAGAAAGAACGTCCCGAAGGTTGTCGTCAGACGCTCAAAAACCTCGAAATAAACCTTCGGGACGGTGCCTGCATGTTATTATCGATAATGTTTATAGGATTCAAATTTTATGGATAGGGATCGCAGCAGTCCGGCCTACCAGATCAATCCCCTGGCCTGTTGCCGCTGGGTTGGATCAAGCTCCACCCCAAAAAGAATGGCATCCGTCAGGTTGGCTCCGGTCAAGTTCGCGCCTTTAAGCGCGCACCCTTTAAGATTCGCCTCCTTGAGATTCGCGTTGACGAAAATGACGTTTTCGAGGTTGGCGTTTTCCAACTGGGCGTGCCGCATGTAAGCATTCGTCAGGTTGGCGCCGGATAGATTTGCATGGATCAAGTCGGCATCCGCAAAGTTCAAGCCGCTCAGGTCCAACCCGGACAGGTCCACACCGGCCAGCCTGGCTTGATGTGTGACAGCCAGAATTTGAATGACTTCCTTTCGAGAGAGATCGGACATGATACCTCCAGATCACTACTATATTTCCCGCAGTCCAAATGCCGCCATGATGGCATCAGCCTGGGACAGGTGAAGATCAAAACCGGAATCTGCCCCTATTTTAGCATACAGCGGGGTATGGCATCCTTCCTTTTGAAAAGGACCTCATCACAAGCTGGGCGCGTGGATGGATATAAAAAAACATCCGGCATCAATACAGGATACCTCACTTAACTGCATGAAACCTTCCAACAAAATTGCAATCTGAATCTGAACCAGTCCCTCCATCAGACAGGCAGCTTCGTTTTCTGGTCATATAATGCCCACAGTCACAAATTGCGCTTTCCTCTAAAAAAGCGCAATTTGTGACCGCTCTGGGTATAATACCCAAATGGACTTCCAACTTCCCCAAAATAATACCGACAACTCAAACCGTGCCGCGCCCGAAGAGACGAACATCATCGGACTCTCTGCCCAGCCCTATCCCGATGGCTATCGTTTGCGCGTCAATCTGGAGATCACCCCGTTTCAAGTCCGTCCGTACATTGAAGTGATCCTGCGCGACGCGGACGGCGATGAGGTCGCATCCACCAACTTTGTCGAGCCAATGAGTTGGAAACTCGAATTCACCATGCACATCCGCGGCGAACTCCACAACCCCTATGCGCTCAGCGCCAGGTTATATTATCCTGATGGACCAGCCCAGGAGCCTTTCATTTACACGTTTAATGTGGAACCCCCCGCCGCTTCGTCTGACGCTGCCTGATCGAAATCCATCCATGCCCCTCCATTATCCACCTCCCCCTCACGCCAGGATGTCACTGCAAGACTCCCTGCGCAATTCCCTGATCATCATCTTCGCCCTCCTGCTCGCGGGCTGCTCCGGGTCCTCCGAAGCGACTCTCGTCCCAGGCATCTTCGCCACGTCTGAAGCAACAAGTACGCCTGCCATCATTCGTTACAGCGGTGAAAACAACTTTATATTTTTATCCATCGAAGAGAACGGGTATGCTCACCTGTTCATTCAAAGCGAGCGCCCGCAGGACCTGCCATTGACACGCATCAGCAGCGGCAATTGGAACGACATTGCCCCTGCCCTCAGCCCTGACCGCTCGCAACTTGCCTTCGCCTCTGACCGCAGCGGGTTTTGGGATCTGTATGTGATGAACCTGCAAAATGGGGAAGTCACCCAGATCACCGCTTCCGCGGAATATGACTCGGCCCCATCCTGGTCGCCCGACTCGCAGTGGCTGGCCTTTGAAACCTATACAAAAGAAAACCTCGAAATTTCGGTGGTTTCGGTCAACGACCGCAGTCAGCCCATCCTGCCCATCACCGAAGACCCCGCCTCGGACCATTCCCCCGTTTGGGCGCCTGATGGCAGGAATGTGGCTTTCATCTCCACCCGCGGCGGTGACAGTGATGTATGGCTGGCAAACCTCGACCTGGCCGGGTCCGAACGGTATCAAAACCTGAGCAATACGCCGTTCGCTGCAGAAAATCATCCACTCTGGAATTTTGACGGCTCACAATTATTATGGTCATCCACCTCGCAGGCCGTCGGTTTTAGCGGATTGTACATCTGGAATGCCAATGACCCCGCCCGCAGCGCACGCTGGATCGGGGATGGAAGCTGGGGCGCATGGAACGAAACCGCCGAGAAGATCGTGGCGATCACCAGCAGTGCCAATCAAAACTACCTCACCGCCTACGACATCAACGGCACATTATTGCTCTCGCCCGTCCCATTAAGCGGGCGCGTGCGCGGACTTGCCTGGGGTCTTGCCAACCTGCCCAATCCATTCCCAAACTCCTTCGCGCAAGCCGCAGGAGAAGCACCCACCCCGCCCTGGTCACCCGTCATCACGCCCGCCGCCGATGTGCCGAATCAGCGCTGGTATGTTGTCCCCATCACGGATGTCCAGGTCCCCTACCCCCAATTGCATGACCTGGTGGATGAATCCTTCAACGCCCTGCGAAACCGCATCATTATCGAAACCGGCTGGGACGTTCTCGCAAGCCTGGAGAATGCGTTTATCCCCCTGACCACCGATCTGGATCCCGGACTCGAAGAAGACTGGCTGTATACCGGGCGCGCCTTTGCCATTAATCCGCTGATGGCCGATACTGGCTGGATGGTGACCCTGCGTGAAGATGTTGGCGCGCAAACCTACTGGCGGGTGTACATCCGTACCAATATTCAAGATGGGTCGCTCGGCGAGCCGATCCACAATGCACCCTGGAACCTGAGCGCACGTTATGAGCTCGATCCGCGTACGTACGAACAGGGCGGAAAGTATGCGGCTGTTCCGTCAGGGTACTGGGTGGATGTGACCGCATTGAGCGCAACCTATAATTGGGAACGTCTGCCGGCCCTGCCCAACTGGCGCACCTATTACCGCGGTGCGCGCTTCACCGAATTTGCATTAACTGGCGGCCTGGATTGGTACTCTGCCATGCGCGAGTTGTACCCCATCGAAGCGCTCATCACCCCCACCCGCGTCCTGCCGCCTTCCCTGACGCCCACCCGCACCCCCACCTCAACAGAGACTCCCAGACCCACCCGCACACCGCGGCCAACAGGCACCGCAACCCTCTCACCGACCCCTGCGCCTCCAACAGAAACACCCATTCCGACCGATACGCCTATTCCATCGCCCACGCCCCAACAGAAACACCCATTCCGACCGATACGCCTATTCCATCGCCCACGCCCCCGACCATTATTCCGTAAACATTCCCACCATCCCCGTTCTGAGCAGATTGACGTGTGCCTGTAAAATTATGAAATTCCAAATCCCGCTTACCCGTATCCTATTCTCCCTTCTGCTTACTTCGTGTGCCCAGGGAACCAGCGGCCTGGACCCCACACCGGTGGTGGCTGAGGCGGCAAACCAGCCCCAGGTTGAAGCAGTGAACCAGGCGGAGATTACCCCCTCCCCCATGCCGTTCCAGTTCAACCTGCCCACCCCGGGCGCGGAACCCATCTCGGGTTGGCGTCCTCCGCTGTATCCCATCCCCTGGGCCATGTCTGCCTACGATCATTTTTATTTTGCGCGTCCCATCGCGGCCGACCAGGTGAATTGGCCGATCGCGGATTATCGCTATGGCGGGATATTTTTTGCGAACGTGGTGCATACCGGCGTGGATATTGACGCGGAGGAAGGTGCGCCCATCCTGGCTTCGGGAGCGGGAACGGTGGTATGGGTTGGGTGGGGCTTGTTCAGCGAGACCCCCGGCAATATCAAAGACCCCTACGGGCTGGCGGTTGTGGTCCAGCATGATTTTGGGTACAACAACCAACAGCTTTATACTGCCTACGCGCATATGAGCACGATCATTGCGACCATCGGGCAGCATGTCCAGACAGGAGATCTGCTTGGGCTGGTGGGAGCCACAGGCGCAACAACAGGGCCGCACGTCCATTTTGAAGTACGGTTGGGAGATAACTCCTTTCACCAGACGCTCAACCCCGAATTATGGCTCGCGCCGCCCCAGGGCTGGGGTGTGCTGGTTGGACGGGTGGTTGATAAAAAAGGATCCCCGATCTCACGCCGGGAAGTTCGTTTGATCTCCGAGGAAACTCAAAAATCCTATCTGGTAAAAACGTACGGAAGCGGCGGCGCGGTCAACCCCGACCCGTATTACAAGGAAAATCTCGTGCTGGGTGACCTGCCAGCCGGTATTTATAAACTCACCCTATCCCATGAGGGAAAGGAGAGACAAACCTGGGTCGAGATATTTCCCGGTCAGGTCACCTATTTCGCCTATGAAGGCGAAGATAGCTTCAGTTCCGAGCGCCCGCCTGCGCCCAAACTAAACTCCCTGCCGCAACTGCCATCCACCCCCACCCCCCTGCCCTGAATCCCGGGGCGGCAACTTGTGTTAAAAAGCAGGAGGCTTGCAGAAAAATATTTCTGCAAGCCTCCTGTACTATTCGGGATCTGCTTATGCCCCCGGAGCCAGCCCCAACCTGCCTTCAAACTTCGTGCGGATGGCGATCAGTTGTGCGGGAATTTTATCCTTCATCTTCTCAAACAATTGGTCATGCTGCAAAAGTTCCTCCTGCCAGTGCAGGGGATCAATGCTGATCAAGTGTTCATAATGTTCAAGAAGAAAATGATCCATGCCCTCCCAGGTCAGGTCGGTATAAGCGGGAAGCCACCCAAGCGGACTTGACACCGCAACCGCGCGCCCGTTGACACGGTCCACGATCCATTGCAGCACACGCATGTTTTCGCCATACCCGGGCCACAGGAAGTCGCCATCACCATTGGTGCGGAACCAGTTCACCCCGAAGATGGGCAGCGGGGCGGCAAGCGTTTGACCAAAATCCAACCAATGCTGGAAGTAATCAGCCATGTGGTAACCGCAGAAAGGCAGCATGGCAAATGGGTCACGGCGCACCTGCCCGACTTTGCCGCTGGCCGCGGCGGTTGTCTCCGAGCCCATGGTGGCGGCAAGGTAAACGCCATGTTCCCAATCACTGGCCTGAAATACAAGCGGGATGGTGTTACTGCGGCGTCCGCCAAAGATGAAGGCTTTTACCGGTACACCGCGTGGATCTTCCCAGTCCGGGTCAATGGATGGGCACTGGCTGGCTGGAGCCGTAAAACGCGCATTCGGGTGGGCGGCTTTGCGTCCGCAATCGGGCGTCCAGGGCTGCCCGGTCCAGTCGATCAATTCCGGCGGAGGAGTCCTGGTCAACCCTTCCCACCAGACATCACCATCCGGCGTCAGGGCAACATTGGTAAAGATCGTATTCCTGCTGACCGCAGCGATCGCATTGGGATTTGTCTTTTCAGAGGTACCCGGCGCAACGCCAAAATAGCCATTTTCAGGATTGATGGCATACACGTGTCCATCTGCACCTTTTTTGAGCCAGGCGATATCATCCCCGACCGTCGTGACCTTCCAGCCTTTGAAAGCCACCGGGGGGATCAACATCGCAAGATTGGTCTTACCGCAGGCACTTGGGAAGGCTGCCGCGAGATAGGTCTTTTCACCCTGGGGAGACTCTATCCCCAGGATCAGCATGTGCTCAGCCAGCCAGCCCTCATCCCGCGCCATTTTGGATGCGATCCGTAAAGCCAGGCACTTCTTGCCCAGCAGCGCATTCCCACCGTAGCCGCTGCCATAAGACCAGATGGCACGTTCTTCCGGAAAATGCACGATGTATTTTTGCTGTTTGTTGCAGGGCCAGGCCGCATCTTTTTCACCCGGCGCAAGCGGCGCTCCCACAGAATGAAGGCAGGGGACGAAATCTGCATCACCCAGAACGTCCCATACTGCTGCACCCATGCGGGTCATAATGCGCATGTTGGTGACGACATAAGGGGAATCGGTGATCTCAATGCCGATCTGGGCAATATCCGAACCAAGCGGTCCCATGCTGAATGGGATGACATACATGGTACGTCCGCGCATTGACCCGTCAAATAAATTTTGCAGGGTGCCCTTCATCTCCAGCGGGTCGATCCAGTTGTTGGTGGGACCCGCGTCCTCCGGTCTGGCGCTGCAAATAAAGGTGCGGTCCTCAACACGCGCAACATCACCCTGGTCTGACCGGGCAAGGTAGCTATTGGGACGCTTGCTTTCATTCAGCTTGATGAACGTGCCCTGCTGGACAAGCAGGCTGCACAATTGATCATACTCAACCTGCGAGCCGTCACACCAGTGGATCTGGTCCGGCTTGCACATGGCAGCCATTTCACGGATCCAGTTTTGGGCTTTTAAGTTCTTAACATAGGCGGGAAAATTAATAATGTTCATGATCACTACTCCTTATTAAAAGTTATGAAACACCGCTCCTGGGAACTTGTTTCGATTAATCACGCGTTGGGGTTTTTGGAAACCTTATTGGTTATGCCCCCCAAATGCAGACCATGCCGGTATTTTTATTACCGGGGTACCGAGCCCAAATTGGGGGACATTATAAACGCAAATCGGCTTAAATAATTTGTATATGCAAATTTGGGGGTATTAAACAATAGGCAAAATTTTGTTTTGCGTGTTATGTTAAAGAATGAGGGCGGGCGTGTAAAGAGGGAAAAATGCGGAATCGCCAGCGCAAGGATCACAAGAAATGGCCTGGGAAAATGGAAAATCAAGTGTTTCACTACACGAAAACATACAGAATCATCAGTGACATGCTGACCAAAAAAGACGGAAAAATTGACAGAAATTTATGCCGGTTGTATCTTGTATCCGGGTTGTACTTGTGTTGTATCCGGGCTTTAATTTTTCACTGGTTGTTGGTTGTATCTTGTCCCCCCTTTAAGGGGGACAAGATACAACCAACCCCAACTGATGAAGACCCGGGAAGTTGTATCTCGTTTTGGGAAAAAGCATTGCCATCAAACCACGTCAAGCAGGTCACAGATCCGGGCTTTAATTGCATGCCGGCAGGACCTTTAAAAAGTCCCCGGGTCGTGTAACCAAACAACTGCAACGGTGAGTACCACCCCTCCAGAAATGCCCCACAGATCACTTCACCGGGGCTGCCGAAAGTGCAGACATCTTCATCGCACCCTCAATTTTCATAACATGCGCGGGTCTTGACTTACTGAACATCTGTGCTATACTCTCGAAACACATCAAACCAATGTGATTGTGAGGAGAGCGCCTCTGCCATACAAGATCAAGTGATCCCTGTTGGATGACAAGGCCGCTTTAGAAAAAAACACCGCTCCTGCAATGACAAAATAGAAACTATTGGAGAATCAAACCATGGCACGAAAAGCATCCCGCGCAACTGAAACACCCGCCCAAACTCAAAATATGGATAACGCCAAACGCGCTGTACTTGACAAAGCCGTTGGCGATATTTTAAAACGCTATGGGGACGGCTCGATCATGCGCCTGGGCGAAGCCCATGGCATGGTGACCGAGGTCATCCCCACCGGCTCACTCTCGCTGGATATTGCCCTCGGCGTTGGCGGCATTCCACGCGGACGTGTGATCGAGATCTACGGACCTGAATCTTCGGGTAAGACCACGCTCTGCCAGCATATTGTGGCCGAAGCACAACGCCTGGGCGGCACCGCCGCATTTATTGACATGGAACATGCGCTTGACCCGGGCTATGCCGCGAAGGTCGGCGTGGATATTGACAACCTGCTGGTCTCACAGCCCGATACCGGCGAACAAGCCCTCGAAATTGCAGAAACCCTGGTGCGCTCGGGCGCGGTGGATGTGGTGGTGGTCGACTCGGTCGCCGCGCTGGTGCCCCGTTCCGAGATCGAAGGCGACATGGGAGATGCGACCATGGGTGTTCAGGCCCGCTTGATGTCGCAGGCGCTCCGCAAACTTTCGGGCGCGATCAACCAGACCAAGACCTCGGTCATCTTCACCAATCAACTGCGCCAGAAGATCGGCGTGATGTTCGGCAATCCCGAAACCACCACAGGCGGACAGGCGCTCAAATTTTATGCCTCTGTGCGGCTCGATGTGCGCCGCATTCAATCCATCAAGGTCGGCGAGGAAGTCATCGGCAACCGCACGCGCGTCAAGGTGGTCAAGAACAAAGTGGCTCCGCCCTTCCGCACTGCCGAGTTTGACATCATGTTCAACGAAGGCATCTCGAAGGCGGGCGATGTGCTCGACCTGGCCACCAAGTTTGAAGTCCTCACCAAACGCGGCGCGTTCTTCTCCTATGGTGACATCCGCATTGGTCAGGGACGTGAGAACGCCAAGGATTACCTGCGCGGCAACCTCGATATGATGAACGAGATCGAAGGCATCATCCGCCAGAAAGCGCTCAGCGGCGAGATCGCCCTGCCGCTGGATATCGGCGGCGACGGCGCCAATGCCATGGATGCAGGCGCGGCGGTGGAAGAAGAATTGTAGGTCCAACATTTTCATGGAGAAATTCATAAAGTCACAGGGACATTCCCTGTGACTTTATGGTTTAATCAGGCCATGCTGCGCATCCGATCCCTCCTCCGACAACCGCTTACGCCGTTCCGCTGTTTTTTCGGAATGATACGCCCCGGCTTGATGACAATGCTCCTGGTGTTGATGCTCGCCACAGCCTGTGCCCCCCAGGCCACAGACACGCCTTTCCGCCCGCCGACGCGACCCGCGCCAACGCAGATGCTGGCGACCACCACGCCCATCCCTGCCATCCATACCTCCATCCCCACCCCCACCGTCACAGCCACACCTACAGAGGGACCGTGCACGAACAACCTGGAATTCATCCAGGATGTCACCATCCCGGACGGGACCAACATTCAGCGCGGCGCGACAATAGACAAGCAATGGCTGGTCAGCAACAGCGGGACCTGTAACTGGGACAACACCTACCGCCTGAAATGGATCGGCGGCGACCCATTAGGCGCGGATCAGGAGCAAATGCTTTTCCCCGCGCGTGCCGGCACACAAGCCACATTGCGCATTAATTTCACCGCGCCAAACACAGAGGGGACATACCAAAGCGCGTGGCAGGCATACGGACCGGATGGAACTGCGTTCGGCGACCCGGTCTATATGCAGATCATCGTTACACCGTAAACCCATCAACGGTCCCTGAATTTCATATCCAGGCCTTGCAAAAATGCAAGGCAAAACCCTGTTGCAATCATCCTGCAAGGTAATCCAAAAATATAGGTGCTATAGTAGCGGCTATCAAATCATTTG